>Ga0213868_10000378_pt1 | contig 41957 bp, 35 predicted proteins | sample PICome_9_FD_160087 | JGI IMG/M metagenome (GOLD analysis project Ga0213868, IMG submission 160087) | Coastal seawater microbial communities near Pivers Island, North Carolina, United States - PICO127 | ecosystem: Environmental > Aquatic > Marine > Coastal | place: USA: North Carolina...
GCGGAGGATACAAAGGAAAACGTAAATTCGAAGGCGGCTCTGACCGCAGAGAAGGTCGTCCCGGCGATCGCCCAGTGCGTCGCGAACGCATTAGCGGTGAGCGCACTGAAAGACGCGAGCGTTTTAGCAATGATAGATCGAGTTCTGATAGAAGAAGCGGTGGCGGTTTCAATAGAGACGATAATCGCAGCGGGAGTCGTTCAGGCGGAAGCTCTAGAGCAGGTGCGCGTTCTTCAGGCGGCGGCTACCCTAAAGGTAAATCTGGCGGCGCCGGAAGAAACCGTAGAAGTTTCTAGCAGAAAGGTTACTTTAGAATTAAAGGAATGAAATGAAGCGAGCACAGACGGTATGGATTACAGGAGCATCGAGCGGTATAGGCGAAGCATTGGCTTTGACCTACAACGCAAAAGGCTATCACACCATTCTTAGTGCGCGACGTTCGGAGGTTTTAGAGTCAATTCAAAAGAAATTGACCCATCCCGAACAAAGCTACCTTTTGCCCTTAGATTTAGAACAACATGAAAATGCTGAGGCGTGGTATAATCAAGCTTCGGCGTTTACTGGTTCTATTGACGTTCTCATTAATAATGCTGGAATGGGGCATCTGGGAACGGCCATAGAAATGGAGCTTGACATAGAACGTAAAGTGTTCGAAGTTAATTTTTGGGGAGCTGTGGCATTAACCAAAGCAGTACTTCCGCATATGACATCGCGTAATAGCGGTCAAATATGGACCGTTTCTAGCATTCTAGGTCATTTTGGATCGCCAAAATTAGCAGCCTATGCCGCCAGTAAACATGCAGTGGTAGGCTATTTCGAAAGCATACAATATGAATTAAGAAAGAGCGAGGTGCATATTGGGATCGTCAGTCCTGGTTTTATAAATACTGCTGTCACCCTGAATAGTTTAGGTCCAGATGGAGTGCCAATAGGAAAAAACAGTGTTGCTCAGGAAAAAGGAATGCTCCCGATCGTATTTGCTTTGAAGTTTCTAAAACTTTCGACCAAAAGGCGACCCAAAAGACATTTGTTGATTGGTCGATATGAAGTTCTATCCGTAACCTTCAAGCGTTATCTCCCAAAACTATTTTTCATGGTTTATGGAAAACTAACTGATGTCACGAGACAAAAGAAAAACTAGCCGTTATATTTGAGTTTATAATTTACGACCCATGGCAAAAGGAATAATCAATTCAAATTATCTAGACGCAAGCTTTGCTAGCGCGCTCAAGGACGCCTATGAAAATGCGCAACCTTGTAAGTATTTGGTTATGGAAGATTTCTTTACTAAAGAAATTGCCAATGATTTATTTACGCACTTTCCCTCCATTGATGATCTCAACGTTAAAAGGAAAAGCTTAAATGAAGATAAGAGCGAAGATTACCATTTTGATCGCTGGCATCCCTCCTTTTCAAAAGTTCGGGAAGCTGTTGGCTCAAAAGAATGGAGCGACCAATTGAGTCGTATTACGGGGATTAAAGGTTTACACACCACTACCGATGCCTTAGGATCTGGAGTACATCAAGGTAAAAACGGTTCCTATGTAGATGTTCACATTGACGTAAACATGAACCCAAAACTAGGACTTTGGAGAAGAATCAACCTATTGGTGTACCTCAACAAAAATTGGAAACCGGAGTACGGAGGAGCGCTCGAATTGTGGAATAAAGAGATGACTGAATGTGTAACTAAGGTACCCCCTACGTTTAATACAGCGGTTATCTTTTATACCGACGAAAACAGTCCTCACGGCTATAAGAAAATAGCAATCCCAGAAGGCGAATCGCGCAAAAGCTTCTACACCTACTTCTATACCAAACCGGAAAAGGGTGTTAGCTATCGGGATTCGAAATTCGTATCGAGACCAGATGACAATGCTGCGAAAAAAGTAGCTACTGGAATTAAAGAAACATTAAAGGTGAATGGAAAAAAGCTACTGAAAGCTTTTGGAATAAAAGACCTGGATTTTCAAGACAAAAACTAACGTCCTCCTTAGGAATAAATTTAAAGCTGCCTAGTGCAGCTTTTTTTTATCCCACATGGATATTAGCCTTCGGGTACTTAAAGGTGTTCACCTCTTGGCGCTGACCACTTAAAGCAAAGGCTAAGGTTAGCGTTCCAACCCTTCCCACAAGCATAGATAGCATTAAAATCATTTGAGACCCCGTACCTAAGTCTGCAGTGATTCCCGTGCTAAGGCCTACAGTACAAAAGGCACTTACCTCTTCAAAAGCGAGGTCCAGTAAGTTCATCGAAGGCTCAAGTATGGATAACGCAAAAACACCTAAGAGAATACTCACTACTGAGAATAAAAATATCGCAAATGCACGGTTCATTAACTCCCACGGAATCTGAGTTTTGTAGAGGTTGACGTTTTTCTTACCCTGAATTGTAGCAGCAGCACTCATAAAGACTAATGCAAATGTGCTTGTTTTAATACCTCCTGCGGTGGATCCAGATCCCCCTCCAATGAACATTAAGAAGATTAAGAACAAAATGGCAGGAGTAGCTAATGCACCTATAGATACCGTATTAAATCCTGCTGTTCGTGCTGTAATACTCTGAAAGAAACTATCACTAATGTGCACACCAACGTTTTGATCACCTGGGTCTAAAAAGAAAAAGATAATCCCACCAACGATGATTAATGTGGCTGAAACAACCAACCCTAATTTAGTGCCAATTCGTAGTCCACGCCACGAACGCAACAAGGACTGTTTCGTCCAAGACTGACGAAGAATATCCGTTATTGTACCGAATCCAATACCACCAAGAATAATCATTAGGGCGATAACCCAATGAATACTGAAATCCCACTGTACGGATTGACTGGCAAGTGAATCAGAAAAAAGAGAGAAGCCTGCATTATTAAATGCAGAAATGCTGTGAAACAAACTGTAAAAAATGGTGGTTCCCAACGTATCAAAATCGTTACGCCATAAGATGCCGAGAAGTAACGCGCCCGTCCCTTCGATAATTAATGTCAGCCTGAAAATTGCTGAAATTAAGGACCGCGAACGCCTTAAATCCTCCCCTAAATTCTCGCTCATAAAGTTTTGCTGACGCATGCCAAACCCACCGCGAAGGATAGCGAAAAGTGCTGCAAAGGAGATGATGTTTAATCCGCCTAACTGCATTAAAAGCATAACTATAAACTGACCCTTTCCACTGAGAATCGTGCTTATATCAATCAAGCTTAAACCAGTAACACAACTTGCTGAAATGCTTGTAAACAAAGCGGTAAATAGATCCAGTCCGTCCCGACCACGAACCGTCATTTCAGGCAGCATAAGCAAACATGTACCTAAGGCTATTAAAACCAAAAAGCTAAGCACTAATAAGGTCGGTGGGCTAAGTTTCGATTGAGGAAGGAGTTCACCGACTCGACCGAATTCCAGACCAACAATAACGAGCACATAGCATTGTAAAACAATCAAAAAGCTTTCTTGGAGTCCCGGGATTTTAAGAAACAAGCCTGCTTCATTGAGCAACTCGAAACCCGTTAGATTGATAATTAAAATATCCACGATCAAAAAAAGCATCAAAATCCCCTCCCATTTTCGGTCTTTCAAGAACTGTATTGGGTGAAAATTATACAATAACTCCAATAGAAATTTAACCAGATAGTACCCAATCGAACCGCGCACTACATAACCGACTACTGCATTCTGATGGGCTTCTAATTCAAAACCATGATAAAAAACAAGTGCTATCAGCGTTGTAAGGGCAACCAATACACTTCCACGTGAAAGCGATCGCAACACAAACTCGCGGCTGTCGTAAAGCTTAATATTTATACGCTCTCTTAGCGCATTAAGTCTCGATTCTAGGCTCAAATTCTTTTTTTCTCTTAACTCGAAGTTAGGACTATTACTTTAAATGACTTTTACCTCAATAGCCTTCGTACGATTTTTCTTCTCGAAGATTAGAGCCTGTAAGGATATTGATTGTGCTCTTTAAGGCAGCACGTTGATCATTCAAAACATATACTTCTCGAGCCGATGCAATAAAGGTATCTCCGAAATCCTTTGCCTTTTCTTTTGAGCGTAAGGCATCTTCAACATCCCAAAGCTCCTCATTGGTAGTTCTAAGTGCCTTTACTGCTTGGTGAAACTCCTCTTTGGGATTCGCTAATCCGGTAATGATTTTCACCGCGTTTTGCAATGCATCCCATTCATTCTGAATATTACTTAGCTTTTGAACATCAGAAATACGCTCCAATTTTATCTCTAAAATGGAAACCTTATCTAATATCTCGCCGTTCGAAACTTCTATTTTCAAAGTAAATGGACCTAGTCCTCTAAATTAGATACCGCGACTTTCACACGCTTTACTGCTTCTTCCAACTCTGTTTCCGCCGCCGCATAAGAAAACCTGATGTAACCTGCTAATCCAAATGCGTCTCCCGGAACTGTACTAACCAAGCCTTCTTCCAAAAGATACATACTTACGTCTAAAGAATTCTTTAATATGCTCCCGTTAAACTTCTTTCCTAACAACGAAGTAATCCTCGGAAAGACGTAAAATGCACCCGGAGGCGTTTCTAATTCAAAACCCGGAACCTCTTTTATCCATCCCACCATTTTCTCGCGTCGACTCGCAAATTTTTTGATCATGTAATCGACAGAAGAAGGATCAACTTCCAATGCAGTCTTACATGCACGCTGTGCAATTGAATTGGTTCCAGAGGTGAAATTCGACTGGAACTTTGTACATGCTTTGGCAATCCATTCAGGTGCGCCAATATAACCCACGCGCCAACCGGTCATAGCAAATCCTTTTGATAACCCGTTAACGGTAATGGTTTGCTTATATACCTCAGGAAAACTTGCTATGGAGACATGATCTACCTCACCGTAGTTTAATAGTTCATAAATCTCGTCAGAAATTATATACAGGTTAGGATACTTTGCAACTACGGCAGCAATCGCTGCCAAATCTTCTTTACTATATATCGCGCCACAAGGATTGTTTGGCGAAGAGAAAATAAGCACTTTAGATTTAGTTGTAATGGCCGCCTCTAACTGGTCCGCAGTAATTTTAAATCCACCTTCCATTGTAGTCGGAAGGACTTTTACCTCGGCGCCGCAATACTTTGCCTGATCCATATAACTTACCCAGTATGGCGCGGGAATAATGACCTCCTCGCCAGGATTAACTAAGGCTAAGAAAATGTTCAATAGACTTTGTTTTGCCCCTGTACTGATCACTATCTGATTCGCAGTGTAGTCGATTCCATTGTCGCGCTTGAATTTGGCCGCGATACTTTCACGAACATCTGTAAATCCTGGAACCGGCATGTAATGGGTGTAATTCTCTTCCATCGCCTGAGCAGCGGCTTCCTTGATAAAATCTGGAGTGTCAAAATCTGGCTCACCAAGAGAAAGACTAATAACATTTTTACCTGTCGCGCTTAACTCGCGTGCCTTTTTAGCCATCTCAATGGTCATAGGCAGCCCCATCTCCTGTGCTCTTTTTGAAAGTGATTCCATGGTTAAAGTATAATATGGTGGCAAAAATAACGATATTTGTATGCCTCAAGACATTTTCATGGAAGCATTTATTGAAATCCTCAAGTATACATTTCCAGCGGCTTTAATGCTGTTGCTCACCTATTTACTGCTGTCAAACTTTGTTGACAACGAAGAAAAAAGACGTCAGTTTTACTTGCGCAAAAACCTCCAGAAAAAGGCGCTTCCTATGCGTTTTCAAGCCTATGAGCGTATAATTGTACTTCTAGAACGCATCAGCCCAAATCGTCTCGTACTTCGTGTAAAGCCTGGTAACTTAGACGTAGTTAGTTATAGAAAAGCCCTTGTCAGCGCGGTACGGAGTGAATTTGACTACAATATTTCACAACAGGTTTATGTAACCGATAGCGCATGGAATCACGTGGTGAGCGCGAAAAGTCAAGTCGTTTCTTTAATCAACAAAACAGCAGTAGAATTAGGCGCAGAAGCTACCGCAGGAGATTTAAGTCGAAAGTTGATCGAACTTGAAATGACGGGAGATATCTTTCCAACGAAAGCTGCCATCCTGTTACTTAAGCACGAAGCAGCTCGTAACTTTTAAACCTTACCCTTTAGGGCTCTTACTAATTTTTCGCTGGCCTCAAAGGGATTCAGGCTTCCATCTGCGACCTCAATACTCAGTTTTTCATACTGCTTTTGCCAATTCTTATCTTTTTGTAATTGCTCAAAAACTCCTTCGCGCACAGAATTTTCAAACCAGTATGCCTGTTGGTCTTTACGTTTTTTCTCGAACCACCCTTTCCCTTGACTATGCCTTTGGTAACGCTCTAGTGCAGCCTCTAATTCATCAAAACCAAACCCCGTCAATCCTGACGCAAGTAGAACTGGAGGATGCCAATCAAATTCTTTGTTTGAGAAGAGCTGTAGTGCACTTCGAATCGAAAGTGCACTCCGTTCCCCTGAAGTGGTGTTTGGCGGCTCAGATTTATTGACAGCGATAATATCTGCCATTTCCATGATGCCCTTTTTTAAACCTTGCAATTCATCGCCAGTGCCCGGCATTGCTAAAAACAAAAAACAGTCGACCAGTTTTGAAACCAACGTTTCACTCTGACCTACACCCACGGTCTCAATGAAAATATAATTAAATCCAGCAGCCTCGCAAAGTAACATAACCTCCCTAGTCTTTTTTGCAATACCACCAAGGTTGCCACCAGAGGCGCTGGGACGTATAAAAGCACGATCATGCTTGCCCAATTCCATCATTCGAGTTTTATCGCCTAAAATTGAGCCTTTACTGATTTCAGAAGATGGGTCTACCGCGAGAACCGCAACCTTCGCATCTTCATCTGACTTCAGCAATGTATTTCCATACGATTCGAGAAAAGTGCTTTTACCTACACCAGGTACGCCTGTTACACCGATGCGAAAACTATTTCCAGTATAAGGCATCAATTCATTTAAAAGTGCACGAGCATGATTCTGATCTGCTGCTGTATTACTCTCAATCATCGTAATACCTTGAGCCAATGCCGTTCGATTGCCTTTAATAATTTCCTTTACCAATTCCGTCGAGGTGCGGCTAGTTCTCTTCCCAGTTTGTAAACTCGGGTTTACCGATGGAGCTTCCTTTACCCCTTTACTGATATGTAATGCTTTTTTAGCCACTACGCCTTATCTATATAGGTTTGTAGGTACTCAAAATCTTTTGCAAGCACGCCGTTTTCACATTCCGTTGCACGATAAAGTATGTGCTCTTTATCTCCGTCAAAAAGCGCTGGAATCACATGCTCCATTAAATCGGATCCAAAGCTCAACGAAGCATCCCTGGGTAATTCACATGGAAGGTTATCCACTGCCATCACTCCTATTGCTTCAGGATGGTCGTGCGCTACCTCCTTCTCTTCAGCTGCCAAATAGCCATAGAAGGGTTCAGCAATAGTTGAAGCCCGGAGCGTAGAAGCCACAGGACCGTCTATATCGCAACTAATATCCGCCACATAGGTGATCGCAAAATCTGGCTGCTTCGCGTCCGCTCTCGAGAAAATAAACGGCGCACGACTGTCGTAATAATGCCCCGCGATATACAGCTTGGCATATCGAGCATACCTCATAAAATCACTTTCAAACCCGCTTGGATCCGCGAAGAGCGCCTTGCGATCAAAAGGACTTCCGTCGCTAGTCCTATAATAGTGTTCCACGTCTAACTGACTCCAGAAACAACCCTCGTAATTTTCAACATCTTCTGGTGCAATTTCTGGGATACCAGCAGCCTTCAAAGTCTCCACCGCACCGCCTGCCACGCGTCCTTTCCCTGTAAGTAGGATGCGCAGATCTGCTGGCCAATCAATACCTTTGAGTTGATCGAACATGTCCTGCATGTCATGACATTCATGTGCTGGCTTAAGTACAAATTGTCCATATTTTTCAGCCCATCCCCGAAGGCCATTGTATGCACCAACCAATCCTGCAAATCGGCCAAATGCCACCACGCGAGTCCCGTTTTTCTTGAGTAATTCGTAATCAATCAAACGAATATTACGTTCGACACAGGCTCGCAGCAGTTTTGCGTTGTAGGGCTGTTGCTTGTAGGTATGTGAAAAAAAGAAATAGGTTTTGCTTTGAATTAAATCATGTATCGGCACCTCTTTAACACCGAAGAGCACATCGCAATCGGACAGATCTTGTTGCAAATCGATGCCATGCCGGACATATTCTTCGTCCGAAATAGCCCGTATCGCCGAGGACTGAACCACAATTTCACACTTAAATTTATCTTTTAACTGCGCAGCGTGTTCTGGAATTAGTGCAACGCGCTTATCTATTGGAATCTTTCCCTCTCTTACTATGCCGATTTTCATATGCTTAAAGATAGTAATGATTTTAGCGTGTATTCGCATAGTTCCTTTGTTGATGTGCACATAATTGGCATAGAATTCGCGTATCTTCGCGGACCACATCTTTTCTGGGGCTGACTGGTTTTGACAGCAAGCCGAAGGTTGATGTAAGCATGCCGAGCGCTGAAGGGGCAGCTCGTTAATACACCGCTTCAATTTTTTATAACTGGCGAAGATTCTTACGCTTTGGCCGCTTAATCTGACAGGATGTCGATTTTGCTAATCCTATACTAGGTATAGGAGCTGAACATCTCGCAGGAGCCCCCGTCCTGAGGCGACTGATTACGAGGTGTGGAAAATTCAGGAATGCAGTTAGCCTTTGCTTCGCGGGCTAACCCAAGTCTAGAAGATAAGCTGTGATTAGGGTGCTTATGCTCAGAGATCGGTCGAAAATTCAATCATAAGATAAGCATGTAGAAAGCCTCAGGCTTCCTTGTTTGGACGCGGGTTCGATTCCCGCCAGCTCCACTTGGCGATCGAAGTAAAAAAGCCAGCGCTCACACGCTGGCTTTTTCTTTAGACAAAATCCGAAGTTTGCTTCAGGATGTTGGATGAAGAAAAATGACACAGATGCGAGGCGGATACTGGCTTTATTACCTGTTCTCAATATGTTTTTAGGAATTACGGCGTAACTTCCCAATATGGAGAGAATTCTACTAATGACCCTAGGTTCTCGGGGAGACATGGAACCGTATTTAGCCTTAGGTGAAGAACTTAAAGATGCTGGACATGAAGTTGCCTTTTGCATGCCGGAACAATTTCGCTCACTGGCCTCAGAAGTGAGTATTCATTTCTTCCCGATGACTCACGAATACCTCGACTTGATCGACTCGCCTGATGTCAAAAAAATTATAGGGCAAATAGACTCCGGTTTTAGCCGAATAAGAACGCTTTTTAAGCTTTTGCGAGAAACGAGCCCCCTACAGGAGCAACTCATCCGAGATCAGCGGGATGCAGATTTAAATTTCAAACCGGACAAAATCATTTACCACATCAAATGTGCCTACCCTGTCATGGCGGCCTTGCGCGTAAAGCGGAGCGTGGAATTACTCATTCCCATGCCTTGTTTGTTGCATCCGGTTCGCGAATTGCCGGCTATAGGAATGGGTCAATTCAACAACAAGTGGTGGAATACGATGAGCTATAAACTCACAAATTCAGCATTGATTTCCCAGGCAGTTATAGGCTATGGCAATAAAATCATGACAGAATGGAATTGGGCGCCTCTAAAACGCAAAGAGGTTCGTAATTTTTTATTGAATAACGTACCTGTTGAATACGCCATTTCAAAGCGTCTCTTCCCGCAACCTCAATACTGGCCTGAACACGTTAAGGTTACAGATTTTCGTGAACGCAATAAATCTAAGCATTGGGAGCCTTCAGAAGATTTAATACGATTCATAGAAAAACATCCGAATCCCTTGTATGTCGGATTTGGTTCAATGATCAATGCAAAACCTAAAGAAGTAGGTCAAACCCTAATACTACTGAGTAAGAAACACGATCTACCTATTTTCATCAACTCCAGTTGGGGCGGTATTGAAATAGAAAGTCCTTTACCCGAAAACATCTTTCTAGTCAAGGACATTCCTTACGATTGGCTTTTCAGTCGCGTTCGTGCAGTGGTGCACCATGGAGGCTCCGGCACTACGCATAGTGCATTGCGATTTGACAGACCTCAGCTTATTCTTCCTCACATCGCGGATCAGTTTCTTTGGAATAAGTTAATCCACAAATCAGGTATAGGGCCTTTAGGGTTTCCCATAAAGAAGTTTACTTCTGCTCGTTTTGAAGAAAAAGTATTGGAATTACTCGAGTATTAGCGTCTACTCGAAGATCGCTTACCGCGAGCAGGTGCTCCTGAACGGGAGTTTCTACCACCCTGCTTGGGACCACGATTCCCGCGTTGTGAACGTTGTCCTTGTTTAGCCGGAATACGGTTTTCTGGGATTGACCATTCCTCAGCTGCACCTTCTGTAAATGGATGCTCCTCAATCAACGGTACTTTCGCTTTTATAAGTTTTTCAATATCCTTGAGATAGCCTCGTTCATCTGCGGCACAAAATGATATTGACGAACCGGAAGCCTCAGCACGTCCTGTACGGCCAATGCGGTGAACATAGGTTTCAGAGATATTGGGAAGTTCATAATTTACCACATGTTCTAGTCCCGAAATGTCAATACCTCGAGCTGCAATATCAGTTGCTACCAATACACGAACTTTTCCCTCTTTAAAACCTTTCAATGCTTTTTGACGGGCATTTTGACTTTTATTACCGTGTATAGCTGCTGCACTTACGCCTTTTTTATCAAGGATTCGAACGACTTTATCGCAACCATGCTTCGTTCTTCCAAAGACTAACACACTACCTTCTAATTCTTCTTTAAGCAATTGAATAAGCAATGACGGCTTTTCACTCTTGCTTACGTAATACACACATTGCGAGACGCGCTCTGCGGTTGGTTTCTCAACAGCGATACGAACTTGCTTGTAATTAGGCTTTAGGATCTGTCCACTTAACTCCATGATAGACTTGGGCATGGTGGCTGAGAAAAATAGACTTTGGCGTTTTGAAGGAATTAAACGCAGTAACTTTTTTATATCATGAATGAAGCCCATATCCAACATTTGATCGGCTTCATCCAATACAAAATGTGTTAAGTTTCGTAGGTCGATGTATCCCTGACCCTGTAAATCTAATAGCCGTCCTGGCGTAGCCACCAAAATATCAACACCTCTTTTGAGCTGATCAATTTGAGGATTTGCACCAACACCACCGAAAATCACGGCGCTACGAAGAGCGGTTCCCGAAGAATAACGCTTGGCATTTTCGGCGACCTGCAAGGCCAATTCACGCGTTGGCGTAACTACTAATGCTTTTATACGCCGTTTGCGTTCTGAAGGAGCATTTAGCAAATGCTCTATAATTGGTATTGTAAATGCAGCCGTCTTTCCCGTGCCTGTTTGAGCTGTACCGAGTAAATCGTAGCCCTCTAATAGGACAGGAATGCTTTGGGCTTGAATAGGTGTAGGTTGTGTATAGCCTTGTTCTTTTAAGGCAGATAGGATTTGAGGCTTAAGCCCCAATGAATCAAAGGTCATATTTTCTTTTTTGGCTGCCGTTAACTTAACGCAGCAGTACAAATGTAGGCTTTCTGTAGTCAGTGGAATTTTATTTTGCAAAAACAGGAGTTTTACTATTATTTTGCAGTGTAGAACAATTAATTATTAAGAAGATTCATCTTTAACTATGAATGCATTAAACATCACCATAAGTGCAAAGCTTTACAGTAAAAATCCCGATGAAACTGAGCTCGGAAAACGCATATTATCGAAGAGTATTGCATTAATGGATGAGCTAGGCTACGAGAATTTGACATTTAAAAAAGTAGCTCGAGAAATCACAAGTACAGAATCTGGAGTGTACCGCTATTTTCAGAATAAGCATCAGTTACTAACCTATCTAATCAACTGGTATTGGGGCTGGCTCGAGGTAAAAATGGCACAAGAATTCATGCTGCTAAACAGTCCCGAGGATAAACTGAAGCGAGCTATAGAGCTTTTAGTACTTCCTATGGAACAAGATGAACGCATTCCTCACGTTGATGAGCGAGCTTTGCAGCGCCTAGTAGTCGGAGAATACCCCAAGATCTACCTTACGAAAGATGTAGACCAGGAAAATAAAGAAGGCTACTTCTTGGGGTATAAACAGATCTGTGAGACCCTAAGTCAGCTCGCTTTACAAATTAATCCGGACTACCCGTATCCACATAGCCTTTTCGCGACTATAATAGAAGCTGCCCAAAGCCAACAATTTTTTGCTGAACACCTTCCACGACTCTCGGATTCTTCCGGCGGGCGGCAAGAAATTGTTCAATTCCTAATCGACATGACACTCAAATCATTGCGTAAATAATGACTAATAACTGTGGTTAATAGGTACGGAATTACTCAAAGTCAACCTTCGCACAAGCTCTTTTGCAAAAGCATTGATTCAACACGCTTAAACACAAAGCGAATTGGGTAATAAGTGGGCTGAATGGCTGCAACTTTCTGAAGGATTCTAAGTCCGTAGCTCACCCTCAAATTTCGTTACATTGCATAGAGTTAACATGCACTGTAATGAACAAAACTTGGAATTGGTCGCTGACCGTCGCACTGGCTGGATTTTTATTCGGCTTTGACACTGTTGTTATTTCCGGTGCCAATGCCCCCATTAAGGAATTGTGGCAAACCTCAGCCTGGTTTCACGGCGTTTTCATCATGTCGATGGCGCTATGGGGAACTGTTTTGGGTTCTCTCGGAGGTGGTGTGCCTACGCGAGTTTGGGGTCGCAAGAAAACGCTGATTGCCGTTGGATTATTGTACCTCATTAGTGCAATCGGTTCAGCTTTCGCTCCGGATCCTTATCTCTTTTCATTCTTCCGATTTTTGGGTGGTGTCGGTGTTGGCGCTTCTACTGTGGCCGCTCCAACTTACATTTCCGAAATCAGTTCCGCAAAAAATCGCGGGCGTTTAGTCGCGTTATACCAATTCAACATCGTCTTCGGAATTCTCATCGCATTCCTTTCTAATTATCTTCTCGACGGATTTGGAGGAACGAACGACTGGCGTTGGATGCTCGGAGTAGAAGCCCTGCCGGCCGCGTTCTATTGCGCGCTAATCTTTGGCATTCCTCAATCTCCCCGATGGCTGGCCGTTACGAAAGGTGACGATGAGCAAGCGTTACGAATATTGGAACGCATTTTAAACAGCTCTGATGCGGCCAAGAGTGAATTAACCGCAATAAAGAGCCACACTACAGGCAATTCAGTCAAAGACAGTGTGTTCAATAGCAAATTCAAGAAGCCATTACAATTGGCTTTTCTTCTTGCGTTTTTCAACCAATTAAGCGGAATCAATTTCATTCTCTACTATGCGCCCGTCATATTAGAAAATGCGGGGTTCGCAGCTTCAGACTCCCTACTCTCTTCCATTTCAATCGGAGGTACCAACCTGCTTTTCACTTTTGTAGGACTTTATCTTATTGATCGTATGGGACGCAAATCACTCATGTACATAGGTTCTGTGGGCTATATTATTTCATTACTTATGGTGGCCTATGGTTTCAAAACAGGGGCTTCAGCTGAATTCAACCTCTTCTTTATCCTCACCTTCATTGCCTCTCACGCTGTTGGGCAAGGTGCAGTCATATGGGTTTTTATCTCTGAGATTTTTCCGAACAGCGTAAGAGCAGCAGGCCAAGCATGGGGCACCGGAACCCACTGGGTATTCGCTGCTTTAATAACGATGCTCGGTGAAGTTGTCCTCGAAGCATTCCCTGGCTGGATTATTTTTGGATTTTTCGCCGTTTTCATGCTGTTGCAACTGCTCTTCACACATTTCATGATGCCAGAAACTAAGGGCGTTAGTTTGGAGGAACTGCAGGACCAATTAGCTTCAAAAGATGACTAAACTAATGAGTCACTAAAGAGACGAGGGCTTTTTATCGAACTTAGCAAAGTGCTCATTTATTTGAATACAATCCCTTATACAAGAGTAATAGCGGTTCTAATTTCGCGGTATTGTCCGGGTGGCACCTCGATCCATGGAAAATCTGGGTGCCCCAGTCCCGTGACCGGCTCAACAGCAATAAAAGGTGCATTGGCAGGCCGAAAAATCTGCACTATAGGAGCTAGTTTTTTTATTTCAAGAGTATACTCATCATTACGGATGCGAGGATTATCACTATAGAAAAACGCCCCGTCTACTTCTTCTGCCCATTCATGACCGGCATATGGAATTTCCTCGCCGGGATAACTAAATTCATTTTTGATCAAACGTACGGTAGGTTCTGGGGTTAATCCCCAGTTTCGCTGTACCTTAAAATATGGATGCCAACCAATATGAAAAGGTAATACTTTTGTACCTGTATTTCTAACAATCGCTTTAAACGAAAATCCTTCCGCACCGAGTGCATAGTGTATTTCTAAATCGCAAGGAAAAGGATAGAACTCATAATGACCATCATACTTATAACGGCAGCATACGCCATTAGAATTAAGTTGGACATCAAACGTTTGATTGACAGTGAATCCATGCAATGCTGCGTGATGTTTTTCATCATTGATTGGCCAATGAAACTCTTGTCCGTTGTGCTCCATGATCGTTCCTGAAGCCATACGTGCGGGAAATGGAAACAGCACAGCTCCTGCAGCCCAATCCCCTGCGTTGTGCTTAAAGTCATGAAGTAGCTCATGACCTTTAATTTTTAGCGCCAATAAAGAAGCGCCTTTACTTCTTACAGTAAAGGCGCCGTATTCATTTTCCATTCGAAGGGTATCAGCCATTGATTTCGCTTTTTTGATTATTCGTTCCTTCAGAGATTAATAAGGTAACTACTCCGAAAGCTCAAGAATGGCAAATACCATTATTACTTAGAATAGCACATTAATGATTGCTATTTTAGTGTGTAAACGGGAACGATGAGTGGTGCAGATCAATTTTCAACTCCCCATCGACTAACCTATATCCAAACGTGTATTCGACTTTCGCATCGTTACCGTCGGTATCTGTAAAGAAATAATTTCCCATGGCTAATGCTCTATTTTCTTCCAAGATTATTCCTGTATTTTCAAAACGCACCTTTGTCCAGGGTTGTATAGCGAAACCTTTATCTTCAATACATATTCTATTATCACCTGCAATAAAATAGGACAACGCTTCTTCTTTTGAAGGTCTAAATTGTTCTATTTCACATTTTGTAGGCTTAAATAAAACCACTCCTAACCCAAAAGCGTAGCGGTCATTAAGAAAACTACTTGCAAATGCCTTGCATTCTGCCCTTTTGTCTTTTAATGATCCGATTTTAACTACTCCGTCCCCCCACTGCTGTTGGACTTTTAACACTTGTTCTTTTGTCACCATTTTAATCAACTTTTTAATAAGGCCGTAATCTAAGAAATGTGCTGAACTACCAAAACATTTTTATTTAAATGGTCTACGTAAGATGTAAGATTTAGGCTGGTAACGTTTTTGAGCCAATTTTAACAATCCCCTAAAAAACCAATTTTCTGAGTAGAAGGAAAAATAATTCTCCTCTGGTTCTGCTCCATAGGAACTTTTAATTTCAGTGGCCGTTCTTCCCAAACTCACTTTTTGATGTCCGCCTTCAATACCCAATCGAATGACATAAAACATGGCATAACTATAGAAATCATTAGGTGAACTATCCGAAGAACCAAAGTGCATGGCACGCAAAAGTGTACCGTCTTCAACGATAGATAAAAATCCAATCAATCGATCTTCAAGAAAAAAGCCATGTATCTTAAAGGACGAACCAAAGCCTGCTTGATACAGCTCTAAAAGCCATCCTAAATTTTCAGGCATTGCTACTACTTTATCCGTAAGCGTTGTGGTTAATAATTGTGCTGCGGTTGAAAAATCATCTTCGTCCGGCATTAGTATGCGTTCTTCTAAAGCCATATTCGACTTCATCACTTTTTTCAAACGTGCCCTATATTTTTTTTTCATCTCCTGGGTATAGGACTCAAAAGAATTCCATCGAACTTCGACTGACATCATGGGATCTGCTTTGAAGGAAAACCAATTTTTGTTTTCATTCATGGACGCACTAGACACAGACAAAAGCAGTTTGACAGGCAAACGCATCTTTTTAATGGCGACGAGCGCACGATCGGATTGCTCTGGACTTAAAATCCAGAAACCTGGTAGCCATGGACTTCCAATCACTTGTAGGATTCCTTTACGAATCCAGCGGTTCAAAACAGCCAGTCTTCTTTGACGGGTATATTGCCCTGAACTACGATGCACTAGAGGCTGAGTTAATGGAAAAAGGAATCCATCTTCAAGCTCGATTAATCTTCCAGGTAGTTTGCCTGCAATTACATTTTCAGCGGTGGTCTGCATCTAATTAAAATATGCGATATTAGGGGTTAAGTCAAAAACCATGTTTACACCCAACGAGTTCCAAGTTCAATTGTTTGAAGAGATTTTCGGCTCGACTAAAGGTAAGTCGAAAATCACCCAAGATCTCATGGGAGTATTAGGATGTTCACGTGCTTCACTTTATCGCAAGCGCACGGGTTCAACGCCTTTGACGGCAGATGAGCTCGTTAAATTAGCGAACCACTTCTCATTGAGTATTGATGCATTAAGAATCAATACGGAGGAAAATGCGCAAATCGTGGTTTGCACAACAATGCCGCCCATTATGCAATACAGCGATATTGATTTTTATCTTGAGAATACACGTAAAAACCTGGAGCTGGCTGTTCAACAACCCGATGCACAACTCTACTTTACGGCGAAAGAACTACCACTCTATCGCTATATGGATCAGCCGACGCTCAGTGCATTTAGGTACTACTTGTGGGTAATGGAGAACTTACGCCGACACCAACGTTTTGACCCTTCGGAAATCCCATCTGAATTGATTCAAAAAGGCGCCGAATTGACTAAACTAAGTCAGGGCATCAAAACAACAGAGTTCTGGACGGCCAGTGCATTTGACAATATCATAGGACAAATCAGTTATACTGAAGCCTCAGGACGAATTTCCAAACGCCTTTTAGCACAGTTAAAAGAAGAATTGTTAAATGTTGTTGATGTATTAGAGCGGAATATTTTGAATGAAAAATCCAATACAGGCGCCGCTTATCAGATGGTCTTGTGTCATTACTTGACGTTAAGTGACGGGGCGCTCATTGAAATTGGCCCTAATTATAGCGAGGTGCTTTTCTCTTATGGTTCCATAAATTATATGAAGAGCACGAATCCAAACCTGGTCAACGCATTTAAACACGGACTGCGCTACCACAAACTAGAGGGACAAACGCTAGGATCGCTCGATCGTGACATCGTAGATGCATTTACCGAACCCATACGAGCGAAAATTAATGCACTGTAATACCGCTCGCAATTCGAGCTGCACGTTCGCGGAGTTCTTCCATCGTCTCCTTTTCTAATCGATCATAGGTTAACACCACACCCATTCTTCGATAAGGACGCGTTGTTGGCTTTCCGAATAATTTAACATCCGACTGCGGCTCAAAGCTGGCTTTTTCCATTCCTCTGTAAATAGGTTTTCCTTCCTTTTCAGCCAATACCACCGCACTAACAGCTGGGTAACGCAATTCGATCTCGGGTATGTTCAAACCTAATAACGCTCTTGCATGCAATTCAAACTCATTGAAGTTTTGATTGCCCGCCAACGTTACCATTCCTGTATCGTGAGGTCTAGGACTCAATTCTGAAAAATAAACTGCATCGTGAGCTAAGAAGAATTCAATCCCCCAGATTCCATAGCCACCCAAAGCTTGGGTCACTTTCTTCGCCATCGATTGTGCTTCGTCGAGTTGCGATGATTCCATAGCGCATGGTTGCCAACTTTCTTGATAGTCCCCCCGCTCTTGGCGGTGCCCGATGGGTGCGCAAAATAGTGTTTCACCAGATTTCTGAGTGACGGTCAGCAAGGTGATTTCCGTATGGAAGTCAATAAAACCTTCGACTATAATTTCTTTCAAATCACCACGCGAGCCCTCCATAGCGTACTGAAAAGCCGTTTCGAGCTGTGAAACCTCTTTTACCACACTTTGGCCCTTTCCAGAGCTTGACATTAAGGGTTTAACCACACAGGGAAGGCCAATTTCATCTACCGCTGCAGTAAACTCTTCCATGTTGGTAGCATAAGCGTAAGGAGCCGTTTTTAAGCCCAATTCCTGTGCTGCCAAATCACGAATAAGCTTGCGATTCATAGTGAAATTTGCCGCTTTTGCCGATGGCGTTACTTGAATACCAGATGCTTCAAACGCGTAAAGTTTATCCGTACGAATACTTTCCACTTCAGGCACAATGATATCCGGCTGGTGTTTGAGGACCGCACGTTCGAGCGCAGCTCCATCGAGCATAGAAAAGACTTCAAATGCATCCGCAACTTGCATCGCAGGAGCGCCTTCATAGGCATCACATGCAACCACCGTACAGCCCATTCTTTTTAGGGAGATCACCACCTCTTTTCCCAGCTCTCCAGAGCCTAACATCATTACTTTTCGCATGGTATAACTATTGTACCTCAAAGGTATTGGTTAAATTTGTCTTCATGCGGAAGCTCATCATCCTGGTATTCACATTGTTTTACACCCTTGTCTCGACGGGTGCAGTGAGTTATTTGCACTTTTGCCAGCACGAAGAAAGTGTTCATCTAAGTGCAGCACACGAAGAACATTTGGCCATTACAGAAGCGCCGGTATGTTGTCATGCTCCACAGACGACTTCATGCAATTCAACTGAAAAGTCTTTAGATTCTGAAGATTGTTGTGAAACAACGTTCACAGAATTGGACGAAACCCTAACTAATTTTGAATTTGACAAAAGCGTCAATTTTGATCTGTTAAGAACAGCTGCCGCTACACAGTACATGGGAGGCGCTAAATCTTTTTACAGTTCGCCGCTCCTGGTTTTTGACAACGGTCCACCGATCTATTTGAAATATCGAAAACTGCTATTTTACGCTTGATCATTGGTCCAGTTTGCCAATGAAAATCAATCGTAATTAACAGCAGTATCATGAAATCACTTATATTCTCATTAGCGCTTTTAAGCGTAATTGGCCTTAATGGGCAGTCAAAATTCAACACCACGTCTATAGAGGTAGACGGTCTTTGTGGAATGTGCGAAAAGCGGATCGAAAACGCGGCCTACATTCAAGGCGTAAAAAAGGCCGACTGGAGTCAAGAAACGCACCTTTTGGAACTGATATACAACAGTTCTAAAGTAGATGAAGCAGCCATAATTGCAGCTATTAATGAAGTAGGACACGACGTAAAAAATCATCCTGCATCTGACAAACAGTACGCTAATGTACACGGTTGTTGTCGTTTCAGAGATCCGGATCAAAGGGCTAAGCACGGTTTGGGTGAGCCTTTATGTACCCCTAATGAAACGAGCGTCAAGAATTCATCTGACGAGAGCGAACAAGAGCTTTAGATGAACACTCATTTAAAATACTTAGGCTTAGCACTTTTGCTGGCCTTTTCGACTTTCGGTCAGGTCGACACATCGAGTATTCAGATGTTTGAAACACTCGATGAAGTTGAAATAGATAGAGACCCCGGAGTACGACTCTCCAAAAAATCAGTGCTTTCAAAAGAGTTGATTTCTGAAGTTGAGCTTCGTAAGGCCGCTTGTTGTGACCTCAGCGAAAGTTTCGAAACGAACGCTTCCATCTCCGCTTCTTTTACGGATGCAGTAACCGGAACTCGACAAATCCGACTCTTAGGTCTAGAAGGACCTTACGCTTTGTATACTCGTGGCAACCTCCAAACTATGGGCGGCCTTTCTTCAGTCCTAGGTTTGGCATTAATTCCCGGTGCTTGGATACAAAGTATTCAACTGACAAAAGGTCCTGGCAGTGTGTTAAACGGTGCTGCTGCAATGAGCGGTCAAATAAATTATGAATTGCGTCCCAGCTTTACCAAAGAGAAAGCGCATTTCAATCTCTTTGCGGGACCCGGACGATTTGAACAAAACGCCATATATACCTGGAAACAAAGCGAAAAATGGTCGTCAAATGTTATGGTACATGGGAGACAACAACTCTTTCGTTGGGACGGAAATGAAGACGGTTACCTAGATGCACCCTTATCCAATCATGTCTTTATTCAGAATGCTTGGAAACATCAAGGTCCTAATTCTGAGGCTCAGTTTGGTGTGAAAGCCAGTAGTATTGACAATATTGGAGGCAGTACGCTTTATGGGACTCCTACACTTGTACCTATCTGGTTGCACGAACTGCAAACCAACAGATACGAACTGTGGGCGAAGCGTGGCTATTTTCTTGACGGTGGTATCAACAGAAGCATAGGAACGCAATTCTCTGCTACGTACCAGGATCTGGACAGCTATTTCGGTAATAGAATTTTTACGGGAAAAGAGCGACGACTGTACGGTAACCTTATTTTTCAGGATAATATTTTTGATACGCGACATACCCTTAAAGGCGGTCTTGATGCCAATAGTTTTAGCGTAAAACAACAAATGTGGGAAAATGACGGCAGCTATAATGGCTTAGTTACGGGGATTTATGGCGAGTACAGTTATGTGAATTCGCTAGACGGTGAAGGATTCAGTATGATTCTGGGGCAACGCCTTGATGCCCTTAGGTACTATCTTCCTTTCTATGTTCCTAGATTACATTTAAAGTATAACTCTGGTCCTTGGGCTTTTCGCGGACAGGCAAGTAGATCGTGGAGAATTGCAACCTTAGGGGCAGAGTATATGGGTTATATGGCAAACGACCGTACTGCTGTATTTCTAGGTAACCAAAGCGGTCAGATCCCCCCACCTATTGAAACATCGAATACGTATGGTATCGGAATAAATTGGTCAAAGGATGTCTTGTTCAAAGAAATGCAATGGTATGCTGATGTATTCTATACCCAATTTGCGAACAAAGTTGTCTTCGATTTTGACGGCAGTACGGATACCTTACTAATAGGATCACCCGGTGGTTCTTATCCGAATATACAAGAGCGTATTCTTTACAGCCCCTACTCCATTTCTGCCCAGGTAGGCGGACAGTATGAGCTGTTCCATAGAACAATGATAAAGGCATCCTACCGTTATCAGGATGTAAAACAGCGCGACCTTACAGCTTTTTATGAGTCTGGAGCTATTGAGGACTATTTTAAGCTGGAAGAAGTCATTCTCAACGTACCACATCTTATTTACTTAGGTGCAAGCTACTCAGGTAGAAAAGGAATGGGCATTGAATTGAATGCGACGTACAACAGCTCACAGCGTTTACCGCTCGTCGGTTACGCAAAGAGAAGTCCTGCATTTACCATGCTCAACGGTCAAATCAGTAAAGAAGGTCGTTCCTTCGGCCAATTCTACATCGGAATTCAAAACGCCTTGAATGTGCGTCAGCTTGACCCCATTGTTGGAGGTAATCTTCCTTTTGATGGTGGTTTTGACGCCTCTATTGTCTGGGGTCCTATAATGGGCCGTCAGATCTATGCCGGCTGGCGCTACGATCTGAAATTTCAGGATTAAAAAAAAGGCGCCCATTGGGCGCCTTTTTTATGTTGTCTACAATTTTGAGCTACGCGCTATTCCGCGATGCATTGATATTTCCGTAAAGCGAACGCACCACCATTTTCTCAAAAATGGCACGGTCTGCTTCACTTAAAGACTCTTCACGTAAGGTGATGAGCGCATATTGCTGTATGACCAAAAGCGGAAGCACAATATTCTCACGTAATGCAATAGACGCCTTAATTCCAGGGTTATTACTCAAGAGCTCCGCCTGACCAGAAATCTTTAACACCCATTGTTGAGTGCGATCAAATTCCTCGTTCAACGAGGACCAAAACTTCCCGAACTTTATATCACTGGCCATGTAAGCCGTTAATGGGAAGAACGTCTTACACATACTTTGCATAGAATTTTCTACCAACGTTCTAAAGAACTTACTCTGGCGGTAAAGTACCTGCACTTCATGCAAGCGTCCGGCTTCACTAATCTCTTGTAACGCCTTACCCAGGCCATAGAAACCGGGAATGTTCATTTTAAGTTGCGACCAAGCGCCCACAAAAGGTATCGCACGGAGATCGTCTAACTCCAGTTTTTTAGCTTGTCCGCGCTTCGATGGTCTTGAACCGATGTTCGCTTGACCGTAATATTTTAATGGACTCATTTCTTCTAGGAACTCAGTGAACAATGTATCCTCTTTAAGCTCAGAATAATACTTCAAGCTAATATCACTGAGCTCTTCAAGCAACTGACGTTCATTGGGCTGAAGAATTTTTGAATCATCGTCTAGCAATAAATTTTCTAAGCCCGCAGTAATGAGTTGTTCCATGTTGAACTGTGCACTTTCTGAGGTGCCAAAGTTGCTAGAGATGGTTTGCCCTTGAACCGTCAATTGAATTTCTGAAGAAGCAATTTGTCGTCCTAAGGAGGCATAAAAATTATGTGTGTTACCCCCGCCACGCGCAGGCGGTCCGCCGCGACCATCAAAGAATACCACATCGATGTCGTTCAGTTTAGATATGCGCGTTAAGTTCTCTTTCGCACGGTAAATGTTCCAATTCGCACTCATGTATCCACCGTCTTTAGTCCCGTCGGAGAACCCAAGCATTATAGTTTGCTTGTTTCCTCTCTGCGTTAAATGACGGCGGTAATTGGACTCTGAATACAGCGTATTCATGCTGGCACCCGCCCCCATCAAATCATCAATAGTTTCAAAAAGAGGCACTATATCTACGCTGATTTTTTCATCACCAAATGCCGTCCAACGCGCCAATGCAAAAACACGAGCGACGTCCATAGCACCGCGGCAATTAGATATGATATACCGGTGCGCACCTTTTGGGCCATTCTTCGCTTGAATCTCACGAATCACCTGGAAGCTCTGCAAGGTATCGTCAACTCTATCGTCGTCTGTAAGTGTACCGTCCCACTTTGCGTCTAAATCAAAGAGCTCTTCGGGAGTGGTCGGAACGTTCAATCCTAATTGGTCCGCGACGGCATCAAAAGCGCGTTTGATTTCACGACTGTCCTGTCGAACATCAATGCTTGCAAAATGAGAACCGAATAAAGCGACGCGATCTAAAAGCTCTTCCACCAGCTCTACGAAAATACTATCGTGTTGCTCATGCAAGTCGTTGAGTACTTTGTGAAGCGAAGAACGGAATATTTTAAAGTCCCATTCATCCTGGTGACGAATACAACGTAACACCATTTTTTCGATGGCCATTAAATCTTCATAGACACCGGAAAAAGAAATTCGCCTTCTTAAGTTTCGTAAATCTTGATAGTAGCATTGTAAAAGAACATCTCGAAGTCTGCTTGCCACCTGCAATGTAGTATCGACAGAAACAAAAGGATTGCCGTCGCGATCACCGCCCGGCCAAAAGCCTAAATTAATGAGGTTTAATGTACCGTCCCAGTTCGGCAAAGACCGACGCATCGCGGCCGTGATGTCCCCTGCACTTTGGTAAAAAACATTCTGCAGGTACCAAATCAAATTGATGGCTTCATCGTAGGGAGTAGGCTTCGCTTTTTGAAAAAACGGCGTCTTTCCCAATTGTTTCAAATACATCCGGATGGCGCCAAGATCGTTCTCTTGAATGGCTGCGGTCAAATCTGTAATAATGGCCAGTACTCTACCCGGGTAAAATTGGGTAGGATGAGCAGTCAAAACGGGACGAATGGAAAAGTCTTGAAGCCTATTCATCAAATCTTCTAAGTTCCCTGCACGCTCCATACGCATCATGAATTCACTGAGTGAACCCTTGCCGGAGAGGTTATTCAGTTTATCATAAGCAGCATCCTCAAGCGCATCAACAAGAACTACCTGGCGCTCTATGTATTGAATAACTTTGAATAAGAAGTCGATTTGCTCCGCTCTATTTTCACCGTCCTTGTACTCCTCAAAAAACTGGGCTATAATTTGAACGGGGCTGTGTCCTTCAGCCAATTTTGCTAAGCAGAATTCGTTCAACACTGGAATGAAGATTCCGGTGTTTTTGATTCCGTCCAGCGGCAGGGTTAAAAAGAGACTATTGTAGAGCTGAAATTTCAGTCCTACGTGATTTTCATAATTCGCCGCACTGAGCGCGAGATTTTCATTTACCTCCATATTAGGGTAGTGTAGTTCCTGTTGCCGCCTGGTAAATGGTATACCATTGTTGACGGTCCAATTTTATGTTAAGCGCTGCTTGCGCTGCTTCTAAATTTTCCGCTTTTGTCGTTCCTACTACAGGTAGTATACCTGAGGAATGCTGTAATAACCAGGCCAAAGCAATTGCTTGTGGGGTCACTTCAAATGCTGTTGCCAGCGGCTCTAATACTGTTAACATCTCGTTTGGTAACGTTCCGCCGCCTAACGGGGACCATGCCATGGGTACTATTCCATCTAAGGCGCATTGATCTAACCTTCCATCGTCAAAAGCACTGACATCCTTTACAGAAACCTCCAGCTGATGTACACCAACTGGAACCGTACTTTGAAGTAATTTTACTTGTGACGGTGTGAAATTACTCACCCCGAAACTGCGAACTTTTCCACTGGTATAAAGCAATTCAAAGGCTTCAGCTACTTCATCCGGATCCATCAAAAGATCTGGGCGGTGCAAGAGCATCACGTCGAGGTAATCGGTTTGTAGGTTTCGAAGACTGTCCTCAGCACTCTGTAAAATATGCGACTTGGTAAAATCGTAAGCTTTGATGTAATGCTCAGGTTTCTGATCGCATACTCGAATAATACCGCATTTGGTGACCAGTTCCATTTGGGAACGCCACTCAGGATGCAACTTCAATGCAGCACCAAATTCAGCTTCTGTGGTATAATCACCATAAATATCTGCATGATCGAAAGTGCTCATTCCTAAGCTCATCGACGTATCAATCATGGCCTCATATTGCGCCGTGGTAAATTTGGCATCCCAGATTCCCCACCGCATGGTTCCTACCACAATATCGCTCATCCAAGGTGTACTATACATAGCTACGTATTGAGCATGCAACATAAGGAATTCTTTACACTACTTCAGCCTAATTCGACGTTGCCATTTGCCTGAAATAAAGCGAACCGTTGTATCCTCCATTTCAGTTTCCTCTGTAATGGGAAAATCCGTAGAACTGTCCGGATGCTCTTCACCTAACCAATAAACTTTGTGAGGTCCGGAGCCCTTTAACTGCAGAGGCTGACTACTAGGGTAAAGATTTGGCGGTAGGAAGAAATAACCCGCACTACCTGTGGCATAAAGTGTCCCATCACCATAAGCTACAATGGGATAGTAGGAACTCAATGGATAATGGGCCAGACTTAAGTTTACACCTGCCTTTCGAATGGCGACATGCGGAGACAACATGGCAGTGGGTAAAACGATATCACAACAGCTCATTATTGAAGTTAAGAAGGTCGAATCAATGATCAACTCGCAAGAGTACACCGCTGAATATTTACCTGTGGTTTGAAAATCGAAAACCACTTTTTGCTGCCGACCGGGAGGACGTTGAAATCGTAATTGTTTGCTCTTTTCATTCTTATCATTGAAAAAACCAGGAGAGAAAATCGCTGAATTCTGCTGGTCGCTTAAAATATTCAATCGATAGAAAGTAGGATCTTCCAAGATTGTTAAAGGATCTGATTTATCCACAAAAACTGATGTATCACGCTCATTTTGAGCGGATAAAGGTTGTGTAGTACTAAAGAAAACGAGGCACAAAAACGTTGCGCAGCGCCCTACAGGAACCGATTGAGGTATGCTTTTCATCATTAAGGGGTTTAGGTTAGTAAAAACTGCTCCTTAATAAGTTAGTCTACGACCCTAAAAGAGTCTACTTTTGCGCCTTAATAATTTTCGGCACATGAACTTGCGCAACATTGCTATTATAGCCCACGTCGATCACGGTAAAACCACCTTGGTAGACAACATGCTTCACACTGCGAAGCTTTTCCGTGACAACCAACAGGTTGACGATCTATTATTAGATAACAACGATCTAGAGCGTGAGCGCGGGATTACCATTTTGTCTAAAAACGTGAGTATTCGTTGGAAGGATACGAAGATTAACATTATCGACACACCGGGTCACAGCGACTTTGGTGGTGAGGTTGAGCGTGTATTGAATATGGCCGATGGGGTAATTCTTTTAGTAGATGCTTTTGAAGGTCCGATGCCACAGACGCGTTTTGTTCTTCAAAAAGCGTTGTCCTTAGGCAAGACTCCTATTGTAGTAATCAATAAAGTTGATAAACCCAACTGTACTCCTGACTTAGTGCACGATCAAGTTTTCGAACTGTTCTTTAACCTCGATGCCACTGAAGAGCAACTCGACTTTGTAACGGTCTATGGTTCAGGAAAAGAGAAGTGGATGGGACCTGATTGGCAGACAAAGACGGAAGACATTACGTATCTTCTTGACACGATTGTTGAGACCATTCCCGCTCCCGCAGTATCGGAAGGTCCTTTACAGATGCAAATCACATCACTGGACTTTAGTTCATTTACAGGCCGTATTGCCATTGGCCGTGTAACTCGTGGAAAAATCACAGAGAATATGCCCATCGCATTATGTCGCAGAGACGGCAGTGTAAAAAAAGCACGCATCAAAGAATTGATGACTTTTGAGGGGCTAGGAAAATCTAAAACGAACGAAGCCATTGCTGGTGAAATCGTAGCGGTGAATGGTATTGATGGATTCGAGATTGGCGATACGATTGCAGATCTTGAAATGCCAGAAGCTTTACCTACAATGGAAATCGACAAGCCTACCATGAGCATGTTATTTTCGATCAATAATTCTCCATTTTTCGGGAAAGAAGGTAAGCACGTGACTTCACAGAAGATTCGCGAACGTTTGCAGTTAGAAACCGAGAAAAATTTGGCACTTAAAGTTGAAGATACCGGTGCTGCAGACCAATTCGTTGTTCATGGTCGTGGTATCCTCCATTTGGGAATCTTGATTGAAACGATGCGTCGCGAAGGCTACGAATTACAATTAGGGATGCCTCAAGTAATCTTTAAAGAAGTAGACGGTAAGAAGCACGAACCTATCGAGGAGTTGACCGTCGACGTACCGGAAGAAAGTGCGGGAAAGGTCATCGAATTGGTTACAAAACGTAAAGGCGAATTACTCGTTATGGAGGCAAAGAATGACCTCACCCGTTTGGAATTCGAAATTCCTTCACGTGGTATTATGGGTCTTCGTAACAACGTGCTTACAGCTACAGCAGGTGAAGCCATTATGGCGCATCGCTTGAAGGAATACCAGCCTTATAAAGGAGATTTGGACCGCCGCATCTCAGGAGTTCTTATCGCCAAAGAAGCGGGCAAAGCCAGTACCTACTCTATGGATAAGCTCCAAGACCGCGGTAAATTCTTTATTGAGCCAGGTGAGCAACTTTACGGTGGTCAGGTTGTGGGGGAAGCGAATCGTCCAGGTGACCTCGTCGTTAACCCTTGTATCGCTAAACAATTGAACAACATGCGTGCCGCCGGTAAGGATGATAACTCTGCCTTATTTACCCCAATCAAATTCAGCTTAGAAGAAGCTATGGAATACATTGGTGCAGATGAGTATGTAGAGGTGACACCGGAAAGCATTCGTTTAAGAAAAATCTTGTTGAACGAAAGTGACCGCAAGCGTCAATCAAAATAAACAGTCGACAAAAAATTGTACAAAAAAGCCCCGCGTTGCGGGGCTTTTTTTATGCTTCCATCTCAATGAGAATCTCCAATATGGCTGTTGCAGCCTGGGCTATCTTAGTTCCTGGGCCGAAAATACCAGCCACACCTTGATCGTATAAGAATTGATAATCCTGTGCGGGTATCACTCCACCTACAATTACCAGAATATCCGCTCGCCCTAGCTCCTTAAGTTCAGCAAGCACAGCAGGAACTAAAGTCTTATGTCCCGCGGCTAACGAGCTCACCCCTAAAATATGAACGTCATTTTCTACAGCTTGCTTTGCCGCTTCTTTAGGTGTTTGGAACAGCGGCCCCATGTCCACATCAAAACCTAAATCTGCAAAGGAAGTCGCTACTACTTTGGCGCCTCGATCGTGACCGTCTTGCCCCATTTTTGCGACCATAATTCGTGGTCGGCGTCCGGCTTTTTCCGCGAATCGGTCGGACACAACAAGCGCCGCTTCAAAATCCTCATTCATTTTCATTTCATTAGAGTATACACCACTGATCGTTTGGGTTTTCGCTAAGTAGCGGCCCCAATTTTCCTCTAAAGCTAGCGAAATCTCTCCTAGTGTTGCACGCTCCTTTGCTGCTTCTACAGCCAAAGCCAGTAAGTTTCCTGCTCCAGTCTTAGCACATTTTGACAACGCAGCGAGTGTTTTATCGACCGCATGTTGGTCCCGTGCCGCGCGTAACTTTGCTAAACCAGCAACTTGGGCTTCACGCACTTCGTCGCCGCGCACCTCGAGAATATCCAGTTCAGCGCGCACACCATTTTCGAATGCATTGACACCCACAATAATATCCGCTCCACTATCGATACGTGCTTGCTTTTTTGCTGCAGCTTCTTCAATACGCAGCTTCGGTATACCCGCTTCAATGGCTTTGGTCATGCCCCCTAGTGCTTCCACTTCTTCCATCAGCGCCGTTGCACGACCAATCAAATCCGCAGTGAGTTTCTCCACGTAATACGATCCGCCCCACGGATCTGCGGTGAAGGTGATGTCGGTTTCTAATTGCAAGTGCAATTGCGTGTTGCGGGCAATTCGCGCAGAAAAATCTGTAGGTAGTGCAATAGCTTCATCCAAAGAATTTGTATGTAAACTTTGCGTGCCTCCCATAGTTGCAGCCATGGCTTCCATAGCCGTACGTGTAACATTGTTGTATGGATCTTGCTCCGTTAACGACCAGCCTGAAGTCTGACTGTGGGTACGTAACGCCATAGACTTCGGATGTTTCGCTCCTAATGCTTTCAGATGTTTCGACCATAGAAAACGGGCCGCTCGCATCTTCGCGATCTCCATAAAAGGATTCATTCCTATGCCCCAAAAGAAACTCAATCGTGGCGCAAAGGCATCTATGTCTAAACCGGCATCTATACCGGTTTTAACATATTCCAAGCCGTCACACAGAGTATACGCCATTTCAATATCGGCCGTAGCTCCGGCTTCCTGCATGTGGTAGCCTGAGATTGAAATACTATTAAACTTCGGCATATTCTTGCTCGTGTAAGCAAAAATATCCGAGATGATGCGCATGCTTTCTTTAGGGGGATAGATGTAGGTATTGCGGACCATGAATTCTTTAAGAATGTCATTTTGAATGGTTCCGCTTAATTGGTCCAATTCAACCCCCTGCTCCATCGCTGCTGCTATGTAGAATGCCATGATCGGCAAAACGGCGCCGTTCATCGTCATCGATACAGACATTTGGTCTAATGGAATACCGTCAAACAGCACCTTCATATCCTCGACGGAATCAATTGCAACACCTGCTTTACCTACATCGCCAAAAACCCGTTCGTGATCACTATCGTATCCCCGATGCGTTGCTAAATCAAAGGCTACGGACAATCCTTTTTGCCCTGCCGCTAAATTTCGACGGTAAAAGGCATTGGATTCCGTCGCAGTGGAAAACCCCGCATACTGGCGTATGGTCCACGGTCGACCCACATACATGGATGCATAGGGTCCACGAACGTAAGGCGGCGCCCCGGGAAGTGTTCCTAGATGAGTTACTCCATCAAGGTCTTGGTGCTGATAGTTTTTCTTTACCACGATTTGTTCTGGCGTGGTCCACTTCGAATTTGCCCCCATACCTAAGCTTTACCGTGTTCTTTTTCCAATGCAGCAGCCCAACGAACCGCCTTGAGCGGCTCAATAGCACATTGTGCAAACTGCTTTTGATGTGCCGCGCGGCTCACAGGTGCCGGGGGCACAAAACCTTCCGGAAACCCGGTTTCGGCAGGAAACTTATTCACTCCTAAGTATTCACTTGGCGCAGCTTCACTCGCCTCCATCCAAATTTTATCTTGAATCCAATTCGACTTTAGCGCCGTGATGATCCCTCCCATTTCACGTACCTCTTGCGCTATTTCCCAAGCCGATTCACACAACTCTTGTGTCAATGTCTCGATGAAATAAGACCCTGCCGCAGGATCTTCAACCCGGTCAAGGAAACTCTCGTAGGCAAAAAGATAATGCTGATTCAACGCTAAACGCTCCGCTTCCGCATCATTTGCACCCAGAACGGCTGTATAAGGGCGAATCTGCAGAGCATCTGCACCTCCTGTTATGGCACCAAAAGCTGCAGAGGCCGCACGTAAAAGATTCGTTTCCACATCCAGAGCACTCTGATGTTGAATACTGGTCTCTATGTAAATCTCTAAATGAACCTGAGGCAGGCCGTAAGTCTCAAGCAATCGACCCCAAAGCAAACGCATGGCGCGAATCTTTGCCATTTCTTCAAACATATGCGTACCAGCACTTAGCGCCAACCAATACTGTTCTAACCCTACCTCACCAAAAGCTTCGAGGTAAAAATCAATATGTGCTAATGCCAAACCCAGTTGCGTCGAAGCCGAAGCTCCGCAGGCACCATAGAAATTCGCATTTACACACATGTACTTAAATTTTGGCGGGGCCAATCTACTTAGCTCACCGAGATCGTACATTTTCGATTCGTCCCAATGTCCTGTCCGAGCAGCAATCTCAACCGGATCGGTATTTAAGAATCCATTCATCTGGTCAAGGGGCAAAATCTCGTTATGAGCATGGTGCAGTAGCGCTTCCATAACTTCAGGTCCGCTTCCTTCGACAACAAGGCCCAATTGAATGTATCGTAAATCAATATCGCGAAGAATACGCGGCAAATATTGGTGGTCGTACAGATAAAAAAGTAAACCACTGGCGCCGTGTTTTAATCGCTCTAGTGCCCAGTCATTCGCTTCAAATTCTTTCTCTACGGCATGCTCTTGCACCATGACCCACCAGGGGTTGGAGCGAAATCCGGGCTGCTGGTCAGGCGCCTGGGTATAAAGTGGTGCCACACGTTTTCCATGCGGATAGGCGCGGTCGGTTGTATCAGTCATCCTTTGAGGATTCGAATTCTATGATGGTTATATCTTCACCTTCGCGGCGCATTCCAAAGTTTTCACGAGCGTAACGCTCGAAGGCATCGGGATCGGTTACTAATTGCTCTAAAAGGGTTTTATCGCGCGCTAGCGACTCCTCGTAAAACTCAATATCGTTCTCGAGATCGTCGATTTGCGCCGTCAATTCGTCGTGAATAAAGTAATTATTAGTGTCTAGAAAAATCATCCAAACCACAAAACTCATTCCCGTCAAAAAGTATTTATTCAAGAGGATTTTTGCCGCTGGATGTTTAAAGATTTTTTTCATCATTCCTAAGATACTACATGAATTTAGGTTGGCCTACAATTGGTCCGATTTCTCTTCGTCACGAGCATCTCTGCCCATTACATCCTGCAGCTTGATGAGCTCAGCATAAGTTCCCGCCTCCTGCATCAACGCATCATGTGTACCGCGCTCAATGATTGCGCCATCCTCTAAAACGATGATTTGATGCGCCTTGCGGATCGTACTAAGTCGATGGGCAATAACCACAGAGGTACGCCCTTTCATCAATCGGTCAAGCGCTTCTTGAACTAAATGTTCACTTTCGCTATCTAAAGCACTCGTGGCTTCATCAAGAATCAACAACTGTGGATCTTTTAAAAGCGCTCGAGCAATAGCAATACGCTGACGCTGACCACCACTAAGCTGAACCCCACGATCCCCTACAGTCGTCTCGAGACCCTCCGGAAAGCCTTCGATAAATTCCCAAGCATTGGCCTCCTTCGCAGCGTCAATAATCATAGCATCACTAGCCGCTGTATTCCCGTAGGTAATGTTCTCGCGAATGGTACCTCCGAAAAGCAAGACATCTTGAGGAACCAAAGCTAGCGCACTGCGCCAAGACTGTAAATCAAGATTGGCGACCTGCTTGCCATTTGCTGTAAATTCTCCTTCGAAAGCGGTATAAAAGCGCATCAATAATGAGGCTATAGTCGACTTTCCTGAGCCACTTTTCCCTACCAAAGCGAGCATTTGACCTTGCGGTAAATCAAAACTCAATGCCTTTAAAACGGGAACATCGGCGCGAGTAGGATAGCTGAACTTAACATCTTTCATCGTAATAGACCCTACTTCGATCGGTGGTGCAAGCGTCTGTACCGGCTCCATTTCTACCGTTTCGTCGAGCAGTCCAAAGATGGTTTCCGTCGCACCGATGGCCTTTTGTAATTGGGCATATACGTTTGCCAATCCACCTATAGAGCCGCCTATGAACAGGGCATACAAAATGAATTCATTGAGTTTTTCTGCAGCCAATTCTCCTTCATGTACCATGCCTGCCCCGAACCAGATAACTAGTGCGATTGCTCCGAATAACCCAAAAGTGATGAAACTAGAAAAAGCGCCACGGTAGTAGCCTCCCTTTACTGCAAGACCCACAACATTTTGAATGCGTTTGGCATAACGACTTCTTTCCCAAGCTTCGTTAGCAAACGCCTTTACCGTTTGAATCCCCGCAAAGGTTTCTTCTACAATGGTATTTGATGCAGCGACTTCGTCTTGCACGCGTTTCGCGTATTTGCGAATAAAGCGACCGAAAAACAAAGTGACAATCATGAATGGAGGAATGACCGCAACAATGAATAAGGTGAGTTTAATAGAGGTGAAAGCAAGAATAGCAATACCGCCAATGACCATAGACAGTCCACGCAAAAATTCAGCTAAAGTAGTCGTCAGCGTTTCTCCAATCTGTGCTGTATCCGACGCAACACGTGAGTTCAACTCCCCTACTCGCCTGCTTGAGAAAAACGCCATAGGCAAGTGCACCAAATGACCGTACAAATCTTCCCTAAGCGCAGCCAATGCCCGCTCTGTGACGATGACAAAAATCACTACCCGGAAAAAACCCGCCACACTTTGCAGCGCCAATAGCCCCATCATTTGAACCATGTTGCCGCGCAAATTCTCCGCAGACGAAGACATGAGCCCTCCTAACAATTTCGGGAACAATAGCGAGGTCCCCATGGTTATGAGGAGGAAGAAGAAGCCGACGATCCACAAAACACGGTGTGGGCGCAGGTATGAAAAGATTTTACGAAGTTGACTTAAGTCCTTTAACGATAGCGGCTTCCGTTTTTTATCGGCACCGTCTTGACTGGTATTTCTTCTTCTACTCATAACTGCGAAGTTACGCCGTATGGCCTACCTTTGCGCATCAAATTACAAACAATGGCGGGAGCAGAAAACATTAAACCGTACGACAGCGAATTAGCAAAAAAAGAGCAGGTAGCTGAAATGTTCAACAACATTTCAAAGCGTTACGATTTGCTCAACCACCTATTGTCGCTCAACATTGATAGAGGATGGAGACGCAAGGTGGTCAGTATGGTTAAAGCGGATGCCCCTACTTTAGTGCTCGATGTAGCCACCGGAACGGCAGATCTAGCTATTGCTCTAGCAAAAGGCACCGGTGCGGATATAACAGGCGCTGACATCAGCGAAGGAATGCTTGAGGTGGGTCGCGGAAAAGTGGCTAAAAAAGGCCTAAGCAAAAAAATTGTTCTGGAACTAGGCGATAGTGAGAACTTGCCTTATGCTGACGCTACGTTTGATGCCATTACCGTCGCTTTTGGCGTGCGTAATTTCCAAAATTTACACAACGGCTTAAAAGACATGATGCGCGTACTAAAGCCCGGTGGCCAATTGGTTGTTCTTGAGTTTAGCCAGCCGCGGTATTTTCCATTCAAACAGCTGTATTGGTTCTACTTTAAAGCTATTCTGCCAACGGTAGGTAAGCTCGTTTCAAAAGATCCACGCGCCTACACGTACCTTCCAGAGAGTGTTAAAGCCTTCCCTTATGGCGCTGCATTTGAAAGAGAACTCGAACGTGCCGGCTTGATACCGAAGCGTACGCGATCCGTTACTTTCGGCATTGCCACCATCTACCAGGCACGAAAAGAGGCCTAAGAACGTTCTAGTAAGAATGAATAAAAAAGTACTCATTTGGGTTGTTTTGTGCGCACCGGTGCTCGCCTCTGCACAATTCTCGCGATTACGGAACCAACCGTTATTCGACAAAATACCCTTGCACTTTGGCTTTCACATTGGCTTGAATTGGTACGATTTCAACATGGATCTTGCGGACCTCAGCGAACAACCGAACCTGTTTGGAGTGGCGAGCGAGGCGCTGCCAGGCTATAACATTAACATTATATCGAACCTGAGGTTAACGGAACATTTAGATTTGCGTTTTACTCCAGGTTTCGCAGCCACTGTGCGCAACCTGCACTTTGACATGGTCAATCCGTTTACGAGTGAACGAGAGATCATTACCCGTCAAATCGAAAGTTCTTACGTCCAGTTCCCGTTTCATTTGAAGTTCAAAAGCGTCCGAATAGACAACTACAGACTCTACCTCATGGGGGGTCTGCGCTACACTAATGATCTTGCTTCTAAAGCGAAGGTAGTCGACGATGGTTTGTTCAAATTGCAGCGTCATGTTGCAGATTATGAAGTGGGTTTCGGTGCTGATTTTTATTTCGAATACTTCAAATTTTCTCCACAAATACGCGCTGCTTGGGGGTTAACCGACCTTTTAGTACAAGACGGCACACCACAAGTCGAAGCTTTTGATGCCCTGCGTAATCAAGCGGTTTTGATCAATTTCACCTTCGAATAGTGGGTACCGGTATCCGCTATATGCTCATCTCCGTGGGCTGCTTCGCTGCCGTCAACCTGATGGTTAAATTCTTGCCTCATTTACCAGCGACAGAATTGGTTCTTTTTCGTTCGCTAATCACCTTTGCAATCAGCTACACCTTGCTCAAACGCAAGCATATATCTCCATGGGGAGTAAATAAAAAATGGTTGCTTATTCGAGGATTAGCAGGCACGACAGCACTTACCGTGTTCTTTTATACCATTCAAAAAATGCCTTTAAGCGCGGCCGTAACCGTACAATACCTCAGCCCCTTTTTTACCGCCTTTATTGCTGGATTCCTTTTGGGTGAGCGCACACGATGGGCGCAATGGTTCTTTTTCCTGGTATCTTTTATCGGTATCGTTGTCGTTAAAGGTTCCAGCGCACAAATACCACCTGTCCTTCTTGCTTTGGGTGTTGGCTCCAGTGTCTTTTCAGGACTCGCCTACAATGCCATTCGAAAACTGAAAGACGAACACCCACTTGTGGTTGTTATGTATTTCCCGCTGGTTGCAACACCTGTAATGATTGTCTTTAGCTTATTCAATTGGGTCACACCTTCCCTACCGGACCTCGCCTTACTCTTTGCTATTGGTGTAATGACACAATTTGCCCAATTGTACATGACTAAAAGCTACCAATTGTCCGAAGTGAATACCGTCGCTCCTCTCAAATACATCGGCGTTATTTTCGCTTTAACTTGGGATATTGTACTTTTTGACTTTGTCCCTAACGGTCAAATGTTCCTAGGAATCGCACTGGTAATAGGTGGCGTATTATTGAACCTACGTTTTAAAGCTCGCTTGAAGCGGTCGCATACGCGTACAGCAGCGTAGCTCCACTGATGGCTACATTTAAACTTTCCATTTTAGCAGTATTTCCCGGTAGCGTCACTTTATTTCCCACAGCTTTAAATACAACGTTGCAACCCTGACCCTCGTTTCCTAATACCAAAATATCTTTTGATGTCCAATTCATTTCAGCGGCAGGTGTACCATCCATATCGGCCACAAGTAACCTTCTGCCATTAGATGCGCTCCATTCCACCCATTCTTCTGCGCTCCTCTCTACACACTGCAGGTGGGCTAAAGCCCCCATACTTGCCTGAACGACTTTGGGATTAAACGCATCCACACAGCCTTTCACTAAGCCGATGTGTTCTACTCCGTACCAGAGTGCAGAGCGCAGTAGCGTACCCATATTTCCCGGGTCTTGAATGCGATCGAGCAATAGTATAAGTCCAGTATCCGATTGAAATTCGCTCAATCGAACCGGCTGTTCAAAGAGGGCCAAAACAGGACTGGGCGTTTCTAAAAAGCTAATGCTTTTCATTTCTTGAATACTTAATTCAATGGTTTGCTCTGTTACTGCAAACGCCTCCGAACTGCCTTCCGTTAGAAAAATGTTTTGGACTGCTAACCCTGCACTGATCAAATCGGTGACTAACTTCAAACCTTCCGCTACAAATAGTCCCGACTTTTTTCGGTTCTTGCGTAAAGCAAGGCTGCGTATTAATTTTTCTTGATTTTTAGTGAGCACGTTGACCAATTTTACAGCTAAAATACACCGCTTTTTCTACCCCGTACTCTTCGGGGCAGCACTCTTGTTTACTACAGCGAGCTGTAGCGGCTTAAAACAGGCCTCCACAGAAAAACCGTTACTCGTAAAAAACGATATTCGCATCAACGGCCGTCCCACACTGAGCGATGACGATTCCGACATTATGCGTCAGCGCCCGAACAAGGGCTTAGGTAATATCCGAATGTTTGTGAGTTTATATGGACTGGGTAGTAAACTCGGCGACAATGGAATGGGCAATTGGCTCAAAAGAATTGGCGAATCTCCGGCATATTTTGACCCCATAGCTTTTAATGCTTCGGCTACCCAACTAAAACAGCATTACTTCAACCAAGGCTTTTACCACGCTGATGACACCGCGTTTACGGAGCAAAAAGGAAAGAAAGTCATTGCACATTATCATATTACTACGGGGGAGCAGTACAGTATTTCGGAGTACTCCCTTCGTTCCACCAGTCGATTCATAGATTCGGTACTTGCTTATTACCCTAAAGGTTTAGAGTTAACCGATGCTTTAAACGCGGAACGTATAGAAGAAGAGCAATTGGCCTTGACAAATTTCCTTAAAGACCAAGGCTATTATACGGCGCAATTAGGTTGGGTCTATTTCGAGATCGATACCACAGCCGGACCTCTTGCGAGCGGCATTACAGGAGTAGTCGACCCTTTCATCTTTGGCGGTCGAGTCGAACGTCAACGGATTTCAAAAATCACAGTCCGTCCCACCTACTCTTTTCAGAATTCAAATGCCGAAAATGACAGTACCCGGACCATTCATGGGATAGACGTCCTTCAAAAGGACAGACTATTCCGTCCTGGATTTATAGACGAACAAATTTATCTCCAACGCGGTGCGTATTATGATCAAAACCTACTCCGTGCAACGTATAAAAACCTCAACAGTCTTGGCGTCTTTCAAACGGTAGAATTTAATGTGCAACCTAAAGACAGTGGCTTACACGCCACACTCAACCTCGTGCCACTACCCAAACGTTCGGTTAGCGCAAACCTAGAAGGACTGGGAAATAGTGGTAGTTTAGGGGTTGGCGGCAGTTTTAATTGGGACAATAGAAACCTCTTCAAAGGCGGTGAAACCCTTAGGCTTTCGCTCGGTGGCGCACTTACGGAACAACGCAATTCCACCAATACGAGCTGGCTCATCGATGCACGCGAATTAAATGCAGGTGTCGCCTTAGAACTACCTAAGCTTTTACTTCCAAAAGCACTCACGCCAAAGCAAGCAAAGTTTTGGCAACCTAAAACACAGTTAGCAACTAAGGTCGCTTACCAGTACCGCGCACAGGAATTCAATCGATTCAATTTTTCAACCAACCTCGAATACAGTTGGACGAAAGCGGGTGCAAAGCATGTTTTCAATCCCGCACAGCTTTCTTTTGTAAGTATCAATTTCGCAAACGATACCACGCTGGTGCCTTTTCTATTTGTAGGTTTCCAAAATATCATTTTCGCAGCGAGCTCCTATCAATACACGAACAGCTGGAAAAACGTTCAATGGCGTTATTTTTTAAATGCAACAGTAAAAACAGGTGGGCATCTTGCGGGAGTAAGCGGTTTAAACCAGTGGAACGGTAATCCCATAGCTCAGTTCGTGAGAACGAGTTTAGATTTCCGCGCGTACCGGAGTTTGGTTCGAAAAAGACAACTGGCTTCACGTACCTTTTTAGGCGTTGCACAAAGCTGGAATAGTCCATCGGGTTTCGTGCCGTTCGAACAATCTTTTTTTATGGGCGGTGCGAACGATATGCGTGGCTGGACTGCCTACCACTTTGGCCCTGGAGCGACCAATGAGGATTTACTTCAGAGTAGCGGCTTTTTCGCTGCAGCTCCTATAAAATTGGTCCAAAGTCTGGAATACCGATTCACGATACAACGCGCCATGAAAGGCGCTGTATTCATTGATGCAGGGAACATGTGGCTCTACGACAGAACATATACTGGCTCCTTCACAACTGCGCAGGAAGCTGCTATTTCGGCTGGAAAATTTAGCTGGAACAGATTCTACAAACAAATAGGCATCAATACAGGCTACGGCGTCCGCTATGACCTGGAGTTTTTTATCATACGTGCAGATTTAGGTTTAAAGCTGCACCACCCTGGCGCTGTAGACCGATCAACCTGGGTCATTACGGCACCACAATTACGCGATTTTAACCTGGCATTAGGCATAGGTTATCCTTTCTGATTTAAGGTGTACGCTTAAAACATTTCGTTTATTTTAGCGGCTCAATTAAACACCTAAGAATTATGATGTCCATTGACAAAATTAGAGAGTTGCTAGGCGATCAAGCTGATGCTTTGTTGAACCACACTTCTACGGCAATCACCAAAGACTCTTTAGCGATTTTACCTTCTGGCAACTTTGTCACGGAATCTTTCACAGAATCTAACCGCAGTATTCAAGTGATGAACTCACTTCAGCGCCTCTACGGCACTGGACGTTTGGCCAACACTGGATACTTAAGTATACTTCCCATTGACCAGGGAATTGAGCATAGCGCTGGTGCTTCTTTCGCACCAAACCCTATGTTTTTTGACCCTGAGAACATCGTTAAGATGGCAATCGATGCAGAATGCAATGCGGTAGCCTCGACCTATGGTGTTTTGGCGACAGTGGCTCGTAAATATGCCCACAAAATTCCATTCGTAGTGAAAATCAATCACAACGAATACCTCTCTCACCCAAATACATTCTTACAAAGCCCATACGGGTCTGTGGATGAAGCTTGGAACATGGGAGCGTGCGCTGTGGGTGCGACCATTTACTTTGGTCATCCTCAAAGCCGAGAAATGATTGAGCAAGTTGCGGCTGCATTCGAACGCGCGCACGAATTAGGCATGGCAACCATCTTGTGGTGTTACACGCGTAATGATGCTTTTAAAGTGGACGGTGTAGATTACCACACTTCGGCAGATTTATCTTCTCAGGCAATTCACTTGGGTGTAACGATCCAAGCCGATATTATCAAGCAAAAGCTTCCTACCAATAATGGCGGCTATAATGCTACTGGTCACGGTAAAACGCATCCTAAAGTTTATTCTGAGTTGACTACAGACAATCCTATTGATTTAACGCGTTACCAGGTGCTAAACAGCTACAATGGTCGTATCGGTGTTATCAATTCTGGAGGTGCTTCTACCGGTAATGACGCGAATGATTTAAGCGAAGCTGTATTAACCGCAGTCGTGAATAAGCGTGCAGGTGGTCAAGGTCTTATTTTAGGACGTAAGGCATTCCAGAAAGAATACAAAGACGGTCTTTCGTTGTTGCGCGCCGTTCAAGACGTTTACCTAAACGACGATATTACCATCGCTTAAGGCGAACGATAGAATTTCAAAGCAAAAGGGCACTCTTCTTACCGTTGAGTGCCCTTTTTAGCTACTTTAGCACCCTACAAACTGCACAGAGGAACAAAAACTATGGGTTGGTTTAAAAGAACTGAGGTGGGTATTACCACCGAGACCAAAGACAAAAAGGAAACCCCTGATGGGCTTTGGCACAAATGTCCAAAATGTAAAGTAATCGTTAGTGTAGACGACCACGCAGCGGAGCTTTGGACTTGCGGCAATTGCGGGCATCACGACCGTATTAACGCGAAAGAATATTTCGAAATTCTCTTCGACGGAGCCACCTTTACTGAACTCGACTCAGAAATGGTGAGTAAGGATCCGTTAAAGTTTGAAGATACTAAGCCTTATGTCGATCGACTCAAGGCGGGTCAAAAAAAGTCAGGGCTGAAAGATGCCATTACCACTGGATATGGTGAAATGAACGGAAGACCTATAGTCATAGCTTGTATGAACTTTAATTTCATCGGCGGATCCATGGGTTCTGTTGTAGGAGAGAAAATTGCGCGTGCAATGGATAAGAGTTTAGAAACGGGTGCGCCTTTCATTATGATTTCTAAATCTGGTGGAGCACGTATGATGGAGGCTGCTTTCTCTTTGATGCAGATGGCTAAAACTTCCGCAAAGATTGCGCTGCTTGACGATAAAAAAATTCCATACATCTCCTTCTTGACAGATCCAACTACAGGTGGTGTTACCGCTTCCTATGCAATGCTCGGTGATATTAATATTGCTGAACCTAATGCGCTAATTGGATTTGCTGGCCCGCGCGTCGTGAAAGAAACGATTGGAAAAGATCTTCCTGAAGGATTCCAGCGCTCCGAATTCCTATTAGAGCATGGCTTCTTGGATTTCATCGTAGAACGTAAATCATTGAAAGCAAAATTGACACAGTACTTAAATATGGTCATGGGCTAATCAAATACCTTGCAAATAATAAAAAAGCCCCGAGCAATGCTCGGGGCTTTTCTATACGTACTACACTTATATCGTTCTCTTATTCCGCTTTGACGCGCGCTTCGCGCATGGGATTAGAGCGTCCGTTGCGTTGCCAACGACTGGTTGCACCTCTAGAATACACATCAAACTTACTAGGCTCTTGCATTGCAGGCCAGTAATTATCACTTCGGTCAGTATCTGCCATCTCCAAGAATGGATCTAGGGTGATCTGGACTACCGGCTGCGTAAAATTGAACCACTTTGTGAATTCATCTTCATTCTTAAGCCAAACCTCAGCAGGTATGCGCTTGACTTCTTCCGTTCCGTCTTCTAATGTGAAACGCAAGATTAAAGGCATGAGAAGTCCACCTTGATTTTCAAAGGTAACCCCATAGAAATGATACCCAGCATCGAGTAGTGCGGCTTCCTCCTTGCTCAAGCCCGCGCGATAACGATCGTAAGCTTCTCTGTCTGCAGCAGACACTTCAAACGAGTTGTAACTATTATAAAAATCGCGCGTTGCAGGTACTTCGTCTACCATCGTACGAATAACTTCATTTCTTGCACGTCCAACGTGGTCATTCGCTTGGCGGTCTTTTTCTGCTTCAAAAGGCTTCTCCAGATCTGGATCCTTAGTGGACATCTGGTACCACTGCACATCTTTAATGGCAATATCTACATGATCAGTGGTATAGAACCAACCGCGCCAGAACCAATCCAAATCTACACCAGATGCATCCTCCATAGTACGAAAAAGATCTGCTGGAGTTGGATGCTTGAAGGCCCATCTGCGGCTGTATTCTTTAAACGCATAATCGAATAATTCACGACCCATCACCGTTTCGCGTAGAATATTAAGCGCCGTAGCAGGTTTACCGTAGGCATTGTTGCCAAACTGTAGAATCGATTCAGAATTGGTCATAATAGGAACAATCTGCTCTTTAGGGCCGCTCATGTAAGGAACAATTTTAGCCGCAGGTCCACGACGCGATGGGTAATCATGATCCCACTCTTGCTCTGTGAGGTATTGTACAAAGGTATTTAGACCTTCATCCATCCAAGTCCATTGACGTTCATCAGAATTAATGATCATCGGAAAGAAATTATGGCCTACTTCGTGTATAATCACCCCGATCATACCGTATTTCGTTCCTTCGCTATACGTCCCGTCCGCTTCTGGGCGACCTCCATTGAAGCAAATCATAGGGTACTCCATTCCTATCCACTTTGTATGTACAGATATGGCCTTATGGTAAGGATAGTCGATAGTAAACTTCGAATATACTTTAAGCGTATGAGCAACAACGCGCGTAGAGTATTGCTCCCACAACGGATTCCCCTCTTTTGGGTAATAACTCATTGCCATGGTCGTTTTGCCGCTAATATCCACAGCCTGAGCATCCCAAATAAATTTTCGAGAAGTTGCAAAGGCAAAATCACGAACATTTTCAG
>Ga0213868_10000379_pt1 | contig 41942 bp, 59 predicted proteins | sample PICome_9_FD_160087 | JGI IMG/M metagenome (GOLD analysis project Ga0213868, IMG submission 160087) | Coastal seawater microbial communities near Pivers Island, North Carolina, United States - PICO127 | ecosystem: Environmental > Aquatic > Marine > Coastal | place: USA: North Carolina...
CCAAAAATTTAAATTTTATGCTATTATAAATCTTGCTACTGCTGACCCAATACAAAATATTCCTATTAAAAGTATTATTTTGCCAGAAATTACTGTGGAAAACAAAGTTGTTCAACAATATAATATAAAGCGTACTATCCAACAAAAAATTAATTATGGGACTTGCACTCTTGAAATTATAGACACACACGATAACCAATTTACAGATAAAATATACCTCCCATATTTTTCAAATTACTACAATGACAATAATGGATTAGGAGCAGACTCTGCTGGTGGTGGGGTACTAGGTCCTATTCTATCTAGTAAGCCGCCTAGTGGTAAGGTTGGTTATACTGCGCCGAATTATCCAAACAGAGTAGCTATACCTACTATTAGGATTATTATGGATGGTGGTCCTAAAGAAAAAACTTACGTTTTAGTAAACTGTATGATCACTAGTATTAACAACAATAATCTTGATTATAGTGATAGTGAAGTAGTAACATATACCGTCGTGTTTCAACCAGAATCTATTATAATTTCCACCCAGGGATCGGAAGCAGTTGAAACTCAACAGCCGACAAATTCTGGTACAACTAATGTTGAAAATTCTGATTTAACTGGTTCTTCAGATATTGCAAATCCTCAAAATTCAAACGTTTCTCCTATAACAACTGTAGAAGATTTAGAATCGCAAACACCAACAGAAATAACAAGGTATTCTGACACAATAGGGTTGACTGGTGGTTTAGCCGAACTGCAAAATCTGATTGATGACCTTATAGACATTACTAGGTAATCAATCACATATAAATATCTTTATATAGGAAGATATTATGCCAAAATACTACCAAGATTATTATCCACTAAAAAATCCAGAAAAGTATCTGGGAAAAACTAGACCATATTTTCGTTCATCTTGGGAAAAGCATGTGATGAAATTATTTGACGAACATCCCAATGTTACTGGATGGGCAAGTGAAAGTGTCAGAATACCATACAGAAATCCACTAACAAAAAAAGTTACTACATATGTTCCTGATTTTTTTGTTATATATACGGATGCAAATGGAAACCAACACGCAGAAATAATAGAAGTTAAACCTTCTAATCAGATTCTTGGAAATAGTACACGAAAGCGTGACAAAGCTGCTGCTACGATAAATGCAGAAAAATGGAAGATGGCCGAAATGTGGTGTGAACAACAGGGTCTAACTTTTAGAGTTATAACTGAAAATGAAATATTTAGGTCTCCGAAAAAAAGGTAAAACAAATGAAAAAACTTGAAGAAATATTAAACCTGCCAGATGTAGAAGATAACAGTGAAGAATTTTCTGTAGAAATACTGGAAGAATCTGAAACCGATGTGTATTATATGGATGAATTAAAAGACATGTTATCCGAGGTAGATAAAATTGATCAGTCGCTTGGCGCAGTTCGTGGTTTAGAATTACTAGACAGCGAAATGGACGAGTTGGCAAAAAAATCAATGGAAACTTTTGAAAAGCTAGTAAATATGGGAGAACAGGTTGAGGACAGAAATGTCGCTCAGATTTATGATGCTGCGTCAAAACTAATGAGTAATGCGATAACTGCAAAACAATCTAAAATGGATAGGAAATTAAAGGCGATACAGTTGCAAATACAAAAGGCAAAGGTTGACCACGAGAATAGGAAATTGGATCAAAAAATAAAAGAAAGACGTGAACGCGGCGATGACGCAATCCCTATAAATGGCGATTCCCAAAAAATAGAAGTAAATAGAACTGAATTGTTGCGACAGATTATAGAAAATAATAATAAAAATGATAAATAAGTGAAAAGAGGAATTAAAAATGAAAAGATTGCATCATTACCTTATGGAAAGCCAAAAGACCTACGAATTTCGCTTAAAGACTATCATTGAACTATCTGATGAGCAGTTGGACAAGTTTGAAACTCATTTAAGAAAATACGAAGCATTTGATATAGAAACACCCAAAAGAACTATATTACAGTCCGCGCCTTTAGAATTTTATAACACTGGCGCAAGAGAAGTTTATATCATTGATTTTAAAACTCGTTTACCGATGTCGCCTGCCGTATTAGTAAACGAAGTAGTTTCCAAACTAGGAATAAGCGAAGGTGAAATTCGTGTAAGAAACCGAGCAGAACCTGCTGAGGAAATAGATGAAATACACCGTGAAGAAAATGCCGAAGGATATAAAGAGCCAAAGTATAAAACACGACTGACTGATCCCAATTATAAAGAATATAAAAATCCAAAGGCAGAGGATTATCACGGGGAAAAACATAAAACTAAATTTATGCGTGAACTAGAAAAAGCAAGAAAACCTCTTGCTACTGAATATAAAATAAAGTAACAGGAGAAAAAAATGACAATTACAGTAAATGCAGATTCTGTAGAAGAATTAAAATATTTGGCTGGAATGATTAATGGTAATTCCGCTACAGCAGAAGAACCTATGGTTGCTCCTGTTCAAGAGCCAGAAGCCGCTGTGACTAGCAGTTGCGGAGCAACAACCGATCCGATGAATGATATTCTTTCGAAATTGAGAGGAATTGAAGGCGTTGATGACGCAAAGGTTGTAGGCGAAGAGGAAGAACTAGAAGAATGGGCAAATAGCACAGAACATTTTGATGGAGAATCCCGCGAGATGGAACAACCCACTGGCGAAATTGTTGACACCAGTTTAAGACGCTATCTTGGTGCAAAAGGAAGTCACGTAACAGTTGATGAAGGTTCGCATACCATTGAGAAAATGACAGAATCTTATAAAAAGTTTAAAGGCGAAGATTTGCTAGAAGAAAAAGAACCTGATTCTGACGAAGACGACGTGGAAACAGAAACAGAGAAAAAAGAAGACGACAAAAATAAAGAACAAGTAACAGAAAGTATTAACCTTTCGAACCTAAGAAAACATGCAGGTTTGCTATAATAACAATAATAAAATTTTCACAACTTATATCTGGCCTTCGGGCCAGATTTTTTATATATACCTTCATAGTTTTTAGTTATCTATAAATATAATTATAAGAGGTAAATATAATGTCATCTAATTATAACGATTTAGTTAAAATTCCGCACAAAAATGAAGTAATGGATACATATGAGATTGCGGAAATGGCAAAATGTACATTTGATCCAAAATATTTCATAAAAGAGTATTGTTATCTACAGCACCCTACTAAGGGAAGAATGAAGTTTAAACTTTTTGAATATCAAGAGCGTTTAATTGATGTTTATCATGGCCATCGTAACAGTATTAGCATGTTGCCTAGACAAAGTGGAAAATCGCAGTGTGCGGCTGCATATCTGTTATGGTATGCGATGTTTAACCCAGATAGCACTATACTCATCGCTGCACATGTTTTTCGTGGTGCGCAGGAAATTATGGGAAGAATACGTTACATTTATGAAAATATGCCAAATTTTGTCCGTGCTGGCGTAGTTGCATATAACCGTGGTAGTATTGAATTTGATAATGGTAGCAGGATTGTTGCACAGGCTACAACAGAAAATACTGGACGTGGTATGTCTCTTACTCTTGTTTATTTGGACGAATTTGCGTTCGTTGGTGCTAATATTGCAAGTGAATTCTGGACTTCACTATCTCCTACGCTGTCCACAGGTGGTCGCTGTATCATCACAAGCACACCGAACCAAGATAATGACCAGTTTGCTCAAATTTGGAAACAAGCAAATAAAAATATAGATGAATTTGGAAATGAACGCGATGTTGGAATAAATGGATTCAAGCACTTTATTGCTCATTGGGACGAGCATCCTGACAGAGACGATAAGTGGGCGGAAGAAGAACGTGGAAAAATTGGTGAAGAAAGATTTATGCGTGAATTTGAACTTAAATTCATTGCATATGACGAAACATTGATTAATAGTATATTCTTGACACATATGGACGAAGGTTCTGAACCAAAATTTAAAACTGGGCAAGTAAGATGGTATGATGATATAAAAAATGATAGAATGTATATTGTATCCCTTGATCCTAGTCTTGGAACAGGTGGAGATTTTGCCGCTATACAAGTATTATCGTTGCCAGAATTAAGTCAGGTAGCAGAATGGCAAAGTAATATGACTCCTATACAGAGCCAAGTCGGGGTTTTGAGGCAAATGTGCGAATTTATTAAATCTAATTCTGATTCGGAAATCTACTGGAGTATTGAAAATAATACAATAGGCGAAGCTGCTCTAGTAACCATACAAGAAATGGGTGAAGAAAATATACCGGGAATATTTTTATCGCAACCTAAAAGAATTGGTGGAATAAAAAAATCTAAAAAATATAGAAAAGGGTTCACCACTACTCATACAAGTAAATTGGCAGCTTGTGCTAGGTTGAAAAACTGGGTTGAAAATGAAAAACTTAAAATTAATAGCAAAAATTTAGTAAAAGAATTAAAAACTTTTGTGTCTCGTGGAACTACCTATAAAGCAAAGGAAGGCGACACCGATGATTTGGTCATGTCTTTAATAGTTGCTATAAGAATGATAGAAGTTGTTGCAAGATATGACGAAGAAACTTTTGAAGATATAAAAAATAGTTTTGACGAAGATGAAGATTATGGTGCGCCAATGCCGATAGGAATTTTATAAATATAATAATAACAAGGAATAATCATGGCAATAAACGTAGGTAAACTTTCTGAAAAAATTTTTAAAGCTTTGAAATCGTATCAACTTTCACTTTCTCTTTATACTGATAGTGGCGAAAGCACGTTATCACCGAATGAGGCTAGAAGATTTTATAATGAAGAAAAAAATATTATGGTTAATTTAGAAACCATGGATGAAATTTCTAAATTAAAAGTTAATATTGGCGATGATAATGATATTAACGAAATAAGACCTCTACTAGACATATTGAAAAAAATTGCCAGAACATATAATATACAGTATGTGTTGAGAACATTTGATAAAAAAATAACACCAAAAGATTTTTCTTTTCAAGCTGTTACTGAAGGTTTTACTCGCCCATGGGGAACAGTAAAAACAAGTCGCAGAACATTTGAAAACGCCACTCTTTATATCCGTCATTCAAAGCGCGTAAACGAAGAAAAACGCGGAAGCAGATCAAGAAATATACATGCTATTTTTATAGAAAATAGCATGGGTGAAAGGTTTCGATTTCCTTATAAGAATGTTTCGGGTGCGAAAGCTATGTGTGTTCATGTAAGCGAAGGCGGAACGCCATATGATGAGAATGGTAGAAGAATTATAAGCGTCATAAATGAACAATCAAAACTGAAAGAATTTATAAATTATTCAAAAAAAGATACAAATCTTAAAGAAAATAATTCAAAAATTCTTGATGAAGTCAAATCTAGAATTTTTGAACTTAATTCAGCAATAAATTCCATGCATACAAAATCAGGGTATAATAAATTTCTTGAAAATTATGAAGAAAATATAATAGAAGAAAATTCTGAAAATCTTGTAGAGTTTCATGTAGATTTGCCAGAAGAATTTTCTGACATAAAACCATTTTTAGAAAGCGTGGCGACTCGTTTATATGAAAGAACCCAGAACGAATCTGAGTTACATAAATTTTCAAATGATTTCGTAAACGGAAAAGAATTTGTTGTTAGCGAACCTATCCATGATAGCGACGCTAACAATCCGAAGAATTTGTCATTTGAGGATGACAAATCAATGGTATCTGCTCTTGCGGGATACCTTTCTACCAAGGTAGAAGACACTGAGGCACAAGATTACTTACAAAAATTGAGCGATGATGTCTATAGGTTCAACGAAAAATATACAAATTTTGCAAAAAAGTTGTTGACATTCTTAGAATCTAGTGCTATAATTAACCCACATTTAAGAGAGAAAAATGAAAATCTTTCTGAAATGTGTATTAGTAATATCATAAATAAACTTAATCAGTTTGATATTGATTAAATTAACAACTTATATTACTAATATAATAACTAACATAATAACTAACATGGCTAACATAACTAACATAACTAACATGGCTAACACACAGGAGAAAAATATGTCAAAATTAGCAGAAATTCGTAAGCGGCTACTAGAACAAGAAAGCAAGAATAAAGGCGGTTCTAGTGGTGGGTATAGTGATAACACCATTTATCCATTCTGGAACATTGCAGAGGGAACGACCGCTACACTACGTTTCCTACCAGATGGAGACGATGATAACATTTATTTTTGGCGTGAGCGTCAAATGATTAAAATCCCTTTCAGTGGTGTTAAGGGTGGAGACGAAACTAGAAAAGTAATGGTAACTGTTCCTTGCGTGGAAATGTGGAACGAAAAGTGCCCAATCCACGACGAGATTCGTCCTTGGTTTAAAGACCCCAGTATGGAAGATATGGCGCGAACTTATTGGAAAAAGCGCAGCTATCTGTTCCAAGGTTTTGCTGTAGATTCTGGTCTACAGGAAGAAAATGTTCCTGAAAACCCAATTCGTCGGTTTATCATGGGGCCAGAAATTTTCAATATTATCAAAGCGGCATTGATGGACCCTGACTTTGATGAAATTCCTACTGATTATGAGGGTGGAACTGACTTCCGTGTAACAAAAACACAAAAAGGGCAGTATGCAAGTTATGCAACTTCAAACTGGGCGCGTAGGTCACGTAGTTTGACACAGGAAGAGCGTGACGCAATAGCCGAATTTGGTTTGTTTAACCTAAACGATTTCCTTCCTAAGAAACCAGGTTCAGAAGAACTAGAAGCTATTTTTGCAATGTTTGAAGATAGCGTAGATGGTCAGCTTTATGACCCTGATAAGTTTGCAAACTTTTACAAGCCTGCTGGTTTGAATTTGGATAGCAATCCTACAGGAGATTCTGGAACTTCTAAATCAGAACCTGCAAAAGAGCCTGTAAAGGAATCTTTGAAAGATGAAGCAGAAGATGAACCTGAAGTTAATTCCTCAGATGAAGGAAAAAGTGCACAAGATATTCTAGCTGCAATTCGCAATAGAAAACCTGCATAATAAATCTTGAAATAATTATACAAAAAAACTTTGAGAGCAGTAAAGTTGCTCTCAAAATAATATTATTTTGGAGAAAAGTATGGTAAAACCATTTGACGTATCGAAGTTTCGAAAAAGTTTAACTAAAAGTGTTCCGGGTATGAGTGCCGGATTCCGCGATCCTGATACTTGGATTTCCACAGGAAATTACACACTCAACAAACTTATCAGTGGAGACTTTAATAAAGGAATTCCACTTGGTAAAGTGACCGTTCTAGCTGGTGAAAGCGGTGCAGGAAAAAGTTTCATTGCAAGTGGAAACTTGGTAAAAAGCGCACAAGAACAAGGAATCTTCGTAGTTCTTATTGATAGTGAGAACGCACTGGATGAATCTTGGCTACATGCACTAGGAGTTGATACTAGTGAAGATAGGTTGCTTAAACTAAATGTTGCAATGATTGACGATGTTGCAAAGATTATTAACGATTTTGTAAAAGAATACAAAACCGAGTACGGCGACGGGCCTGAAAAAAATGAAGACGATACTAGACCAAAAGTATTGTTTGTTCTTGATAGTTTGGGAATGTTGCTAACACCAACGGATGTTGCCCAATTTAGTAAGGGCGATTTAAAAGGCGATATGGGCCGAAAGCCCAAAGCACTTACTGCTCTTGTTAGAAACTGTGTCAACATGTTTGCTGACCTTAACATGGGGCTGATAGCTACGAACCATACTTATGCAAGTCAGGATATGTTTGATCCAGATGATAAAATAAGTGGCGGTCAAGGCTTCATTTATGCGTCTAGCATAGTTGTCGCTATGACAAAACTAAAACTTAAAAAAGACGCAGATGGTAACAAAACTTCGCAGGTTCATGGCATTCGTGCAAAGTGTAAAATTATGAAAACTCGTTATTCAAAGCCATTTGAAGCAGTTGAATTAGAAATTCCATACGAGACTGGGCTTAATGTTTACAGTGGAATGTATGATTATTTGTTGAGTAAAGAAATCATCACAAAAACTGGAAATAAAGCAGTTTATATTGATAATGACGGCAATGAACACAAATACTTTGAAAAAGAATACAATAGTAATATAAACGGAATATATGACTTGATCATGAGCGAGTGGGATAAAGACCGAGACAAAAAAGAACAGTCGGATGAAGTAGTTATCAAAGAACAACCTGAAACTGAATAATTTAACAACAAAACATAAATATGGATTGACATTGAGGGGAATTTACTTGTCCCTCAATGTCCTATTCAGGAGGGATAATATATGCAAGATATGGAGATGATTTTGGAAATTTGGGATTTGCTTAAATCAAATACTAATTCCAAAGATAAAAATATGATTGCAGAAAAATATTTAGAATTGATTTCTGGCTACGGAATTGAAATAGAACAAAACAAAGAAGAATTTTTTGGACACTGTTCTACATTGACTGCTATTATAAAAGAACTATATATAGAAAACTATTACGACGATTATGACAATTATGAGGAATAATATATGTCAGGATGGCTTAACAAGGTAAGAAATAATGTAGGCAATATTGTTAATGCAATTTCTTATTACGAAACGCAGATAGAAGAAGCGAAAAAAGAATTATCATTAAGGGGCAGCGTAGAGAAGCATTCTCGCGACATGCCGGGCGTAGTGGAATATCGTTTTTACCAACTTCAAGAGATAGAAGCCATACTTGAGTATCTTAATATAGAACACAGAAAATTAAGAAGTAAGGAATTTAGAAAATTTCTAGAACATTATAATCGGCAACTCTCAAGTAGAGATGCCGAAAAATATGTTGATGGTGTAGATTCGGTTGTAGACATGCAACATGTTATCAATGAATTTTCATTGGTAAGAAACCAGATGCAAGGGATAATCAAGTCACTTGATCAAAAATCTTTTTCAATAAGCAATATAATAAAATTACGTGCCGCAGGTCTAGAAGACATAGAACTGTAAATTAGCAGTTGACATAGTAGGTATTTTGTAATATGATGAGAATCAACAGTGTTACAGAGGAACTATTGCTATGAAACCATTTGTTATTCCAAGAACCGGATTTCTGAATGACTATACCCAATCTATGACCCTTGTTTATGCACTTGCACTTGCAGATAACATTTATGGTGAGTTTGGATCGTGTCAGAATATTCGTCAACGCATAATAGAATTTATCGGCAATGGATTTTATTCTGCAGTTGACCCAAGCATTGGATGTATTCCGGATTTAAAAAAATACGAAGATATGCTCGATTGGTTTAAATTCAATCTTGTTATGAAAGCTATTGAAAAAGACCTCACTGGGTTTGAAAAGGCAATGAAAGATTTGATTCATAAGTATTATGACGAAAATCCTGCAAAGGCCGTTCAATATAATGATTTTGGGATAATTGCATCTATACCAAAGGTATACAAGGAAGCAAAAGAACGTGAATACTTTGATGATATCATGGATACTGTTCGTTCTGGTAGTGAATATATTAGCAGAGAAAAACATCGTGACAACTATAAAATCAGGTTGATTTCGAAGCGATACATTCGTGATAGATGTTTCTGGGTAATCAATGCTCTGTATGACGAAAAGCATCTTGTGACCTATTTTGATTCTAAAGATGACATAGAAAAAATTAAAGTAGGCGACTACTTTAAAATTAGAGCGACTGTGAAACGGCAACAGTTTTCGCAGTTTAATCAGTGCAAAGAAACACAATTTACCAGAGTTGCTTACGGCTAAAAAAATTGCCCCGTCTTCATTTTGTTGTTGACGGGGGCAGTCTCATTTTGTATTGTGTTCTTATCAACTGTGAAAGGAAATAACCCATGACTAAAGTTCTGATCAAATCAGGTTTCGTTCGTAAAATTCCCGTGGACAACATGAAATTCAACATGATTTCTGGCATCAAGTCCGGTAAGTCTGGAATGTGGATTACGGTTGACCCCAACTCTGCGGTTGGCGATAACGCCGAAGAAGTAAAATCTATTGGTGCGAATGTTATTCGTGTCAAGCTGAATGATAAATCTTCCTTTGAATTTTTGGAAGAACAGCACACGGATGATGGCGATTATGATTTTTATTCTGAGCCTGTTATTGAAGAAACTGATGAAGAAATCGTAAACCGTATTCGTACCCGCTTCTCTATCCTTGAGGATATGACTAACGCTGCGGTAGATGGTATTATCAAGGGGCTAGTTGTTTCTGGTCCTCCGGGTGTTGGTAAGACATTCGGCATTGAACAAATTCTTGAACGTGCAGAAATGTGTTCTTTGATTCAAGGCAGCAAGGCAAAGTATGGTGTTGAAAAGGGTTCGGCAACTCCTATTTCTCTGTATAAACTTCTATACGAATATAGTGAAGAAAATAGCGTCCTTGTTCTGGACGACAGCGATTCTATTCTGTATGACGAAGTTTCTCTGAACCTCCTTAAAGCTGTTCTTGATAGCGGCAAAAAGCGCCGCGTTTCGTGGCGCAGCGAAACCCGCTCACTTGAACGTGACGGTGTTCCCGATACTTTTGAATTCAAGGGCGGCGTGATTTTTATCACGAACCTTAAACTGGAAAATACTCGTGGTAAAATTGGCGACCATATGAAGGCATTGCTTTCTCGTTGCCATCACATTGATCTTGATATCAATAACACCCGCGAGAAATTCCTTCGTTGTAAGCAAATCATTGACGATGGTATGCTTCGCAATAAAGGTTTCAGCGAAGACGACCAAGCACAACTTCTTGAATTTGTTCGCACGAACCAAGAAAAGCTTCGCGAACTGTCTTTGCGTATGGTCAGCAAAATTGCTGATCTTTACCAAATGTCGCCTGACCGCTGGCAGGAATATGCAGAAAACACCTGCATGTATCGATAAATAATAAATAGAAATCTTGACATTCTCTTGAATTTTTGATATACTGAGGTTAAATACCTCAGTATATTTTTTAAGGAGAATCATGAAAGTCAAGATAGTATTAAAAGATGAAGTAAATTGTAGGCTAGAGAATCTTCCATTAGAAGACAGAAAGTATCTAAGCAAAAAATACTCACTTATGCTACCGTATGCGTATCACACACCAGCGTTCAAATTAGGCAGATGGGATGGAAAAGTAAACTTCTTTTCAGTAGGTGGCGGAACATACAATAACATACTTCCAGAAATTTTAGAATACCTAGTATCAAAAAAGTATGATTTTGATCTAGAAGATAAACGGGTCAGCTACGATTTTAGCGGAATGAAACCCGTAACAGAAACCAGCTTATCGCATATAAAATGGCCAGAAGGCCACCCACATGCTGGCGAACCAGTGATGTTGCGCGACTATCAGGTTAACGCAGTAAACAAGTTTATAGAACACCCGCAGGCCATACAAGAACTTTCTACTTCTAGCGGCAAGACTATTATTACTGCAACGCTGTCTATGATCGTAGAACAGTATGGGAAAACAATAGTAATTGTTCCAAACAAAAGTCTTGTTGAACAGACTCTAGAAGACTATGAAAATGTTGGTCTTGATGTTGGTGTGTATTACGGCGACAGAAAGGACTTAGACAAAACGCATACCATATGCACATGGCAAAGCTTAGAAGCCATGGAACGTCAATTCCGTGATGAAAAGCGAAAGGATGGGCTAAAAGAGTACTCAGAAGGTATTATCGCAGTCATAGTTGATGAGGCGCACGGCGCTGATGCAACCGTCCTAAAGCGCATTCTTACAGGACCGTTTGCCAATATACCGTTGAGATGGGGACTAACTGGAACCATACCAAAAGACAGTGTTTCGCAGATGTCACTTAGAATAAATTTAGGTGATGTAGTAAACCAAGTCAAAGCTTCAGAATTGCAAGAACGTGGTGTGTTATCTAGCTGCGATATTAAGATATTACAAACACAAGATAATGTTTTTTATAATAATTATCAAAGTGAAACTGCATTTCTTGCCGGAGACCCAGAACGAATAAAGTGGATGGCGGAAAAAATAAGAGAAGTGTGTTCAACTGGTAACACTCTTATTCTTGTTGACAAAATAAAAACAGGAAAAGAATTAAACAGACTTGTTCCAGATAGTGTTTTTGTCCATGGGGTTGTAAAGCAAAAAGACCGAAAAGCAGAATATAAAAGTATTAATGATAGCGAAAATAAGCCACTCATTGCAACTTATGGTGTAGCGGCAGTTGGGATTAGTATTACGCGATTGCAAAATGTTATCATGATTGAGTCCGGTAAAAGTTTTGTTAGAGTTATTCAAAGTATTGGCCGAGGCTTGCGAAAAGGATTTGATAAAGATCACGTAGATATTTGGGACATTTGTTCAAATGCAAAATACAGCAAACGGCATCTTACGGAAAGAAAGAAATTCTATAAACAGGCCGAATATCCATTTAAAATAATAAAAGTAAATTACAAGGAATAAAAATGAACATATTGACATTAGACAACGAATCGTATAATATAGATTTCGTACCAGAACAAATAGACGACATAAGATACTCTGTATTAGATTACAGTAATAGACACGATGTAGATTATGTTTTCCAACCGCTCGTATTTTTAGAAATATTTACAGCACCTGCTGCTGTTCTGAACATAGGCGGAAATATAATTAATGTGCCACTTGATTGGAATATTATAATTGGGGATACAGGGGTCGGTGATCCAGAAATCGTTCCAGTATCATCACTCACTACACGCGGATTTAAAGCATTTTGTTTTAATCCATTAAGTAGTATAATCCCATCATATAAAGAAGTAAAATTAGTTAATGTTTTTAATCAAATGAAGTGGTATTTTCCAAAATTAAAGTACGGACATTTCCTTACTACTCCGATTGAAGATAAAGAAAAACCAGAATGTGTGTACTTTATAAAAGAAGTAACTAAAATTCCAGATGTATTGGAATCAGAGGATTTGTGGTAAATGAAGAAGAGATTACTAGATATAAAGACTGTAATGAAAGTATTGGATACCAAGGATTACACATGGTACGCCAATCTAACTGAGGAAGAACACAAAGAGATTAGTCCTTGGCAGCTTATGAGATTTATGAGCAGCGTGGATAATAAAAATCGTGAGATTGTGGACTTTCATTTAATGTTTGTCAATGACTTAGTTAATGTAAATTTTAATACACTAAGGGAACATCCTGAATTGCAGTTAAGATTGATGCAAATAGTTGGCATGGGAATACCAATGTTTCACCCTTGGATACCGCCTGCAAAACGAGAAAAAGTAGATAAAGTTCGGCAATGGTTAGAAACAGTTTTCCCAGAATATAGCGAAGATGAAATTGAATTAATAAATTCTATTAATTCTAAAAATGAATTAAAGCAGCTTGCTAGTGACCACGGATTAACTGATAAAGAGATTAAAGAAATTTTTGGATAATATGTTTGAATGCGAATATTGTAATAAATCATTTAAAAGAGAATCTACTATTTTCAAACATATGTGCGAAAAAAAGCGCAGATCGTTTGCAAAGGATGATCGCGATGTAAAGGCGGGTTATACCGCCTTTATATACTGGTATAATAGGTCATATGGCAATACACATTCTAAGAAAAATTACACAGACTTTATGAACTCTAGTTTTTATAAACAGTTTGTAACATTTGGAAAATATATAACAGAATCTAAAATAAGTGATTGGGAAAGATATGTAGACTGGCTAATAAAGAATTCGGTAAAGTTGAACGATTGGTCTAAAGATTCTGTGTATTATAAGTTTTTTTATGAAATTATTAAAATTGAAACACCCGAAAGAGCATTAGAGCGGTATATTATTTTTATGCAAAGTTGGGAAGAAAAGTTTGGAAAAAGTTGGAAGACATTTTGGGATAATGAGAACATATTCGCAATCGTAAATTATATAAAAGAAGGCAAAATCAGTCCTTGGATACTGTTTTCGTCAGATTCTGCGATGGAGTTTGTTCAAAATTTGCCAGATGAATTGTTGGTTGAGGTTGATGGTAGCATTGATTTGACATATTGGAATAACAAAATAAAACGCAATAAAGGTGATATAGAATGGATAAAGACGCTGTTGGAATAGTTACGACTGATGTTGATATTGATATAGCAAATCGTGATATGATACTAGAATTATTTAGCAATGTTCCTGCTACAATTATAAAAAACAATAAAATAAAAAAGCATAACACTGGTGTATATTTTCATGAAGTTCCAGTAAACCCTTTTACTGGGTTGTGTAGCCTAGATTATCAAGATGCAGAAAATAATGGATTTTTCAAAGTAGATATATTGAATGTGAGTATATACAAAGATATACAAAATGAAGAACATTTGGAACAATTAAAAAATCGTGAACCTATGTGGGAATTGCTTGAAGAAGAAGAATTTTGCAATTTGCTTTTTCATATGAGGGGACATCATGGCATATGCAAAAAAATGAAACCAAATACCATATCAAAATTAGCGGCTGTCCTAGCTATGATACGTCCATCTAAGAGATACCTTATAGGAAAACCTTGGGATAAGGTTTTTTCGGAAGTATGGACACCTCCAGAAGATGGAGGATATTATTTTAAAAAAAGTCACGCGCACAGTTATGGTGTAGCGGTTGTTGTCCATATGAATTTAATATGCGAACAAGTTACTTAACTTTTTTGATAAGTTGAATATTCTTCTTTTTTGATTTATTTTTTAATAAATTTCTAAGTTTCACGGTAGGACCAGCTATTATTTCCAAATTCTTGTTAGAGAATGTCATCAGACAATACTCAAATTTGTCGAACCTATCTCCTATTATAATATTAATCGGAAGTTGGCGGTTGGTCTCCCACCACCATTCTGTGGCTAATTTTAAAAACTCTTTCTTTTCTATATCTGACTTAATTAGCTCAATGCAATAAAAACTGGTTATATTTATATCTTCATTTTGAACTATGCCTACATATTCTTTAATTCCGCATTTTAATACAGACAAGAATGGAAAATTGTTTAAAATTTCATCATAATCTACGATACTTGAATTCATGTTACTTCCTTTGTTATTAATATATTTATATTTCAATAAATATGTATATACTAGGAGTGATATGTAATATGGCACAACGCGAACAAGCATCAGGATTTACATTTCCGCAAAGGGGAAATGTTGTTAGAGGAACTTCCAGAACTGGAAGAAATATAAATGCACCTTTCCGTGTATTAAAAGGGTGTGATACTCAAATACAGTTTTCCATTCAAGAACAAAATGGCCAAGCAACCAAATTATACAATAAATCAATAAATGCAATTCTTGTAAAATCAAAAACTAATGATATCGTTTTTGACAAAAAGCTTAGAATAGAAAATTATGACCTTGGGGTTGCCTCCTTGGTTATTGGTTCTATGGATACCTCAACAAAAGATGCTGGATATTATGATTTGGTATTGACGATAACAGATGAAAATTCTAATATTTCTCCTGTATATGTAAATTCCACATTTAAGATGGATTATTCTGTAGAAATAATTGAAAACTATATAGATACTGCTCCTAATCTTTTTGAATCAACTAACTTTGTATTAAGCAACGGAATTGGTTATAGTGACAAATACATAGGGCCTTCGCAAGTTTCAAACACTTTTGGAAATTCTACGGTTGCATTCTACGGAACTAATTTTGTTGGAAAAATTGGAGTAGAGGCAACTCTTGTTATAAGTCCAAATGAAAGCGATTGGTTTCCTCTTGACCTAACACTTGTTACTCCGCAAAAAGAATACGACGGATTTACTGGCGTAGATGCGTTTGTATTTGAAGGAAAATTTAATTGGGTTAGATTTACTGTAGAAACAGTCACTGGGGCTATTGACAAAGTTCTTTATATAGTGTAATATAATTCATATGAGTCTTAGTTTTACTGAATTTGTCAGGCGGTGCGTACCGCATGATTGGAAATTATCATCTAGTGGATGGACGCATGGGAACTGTCCTATGTGTGTATTAAATGGAGAACCGCGTCTAGATACAAAAGGTCGCGGCGGGTTTAACTTTGATAATGGAGGAATTTCATATAATTGCTTCAATTGTAGCTACGCCGTGAGATGGGAGATAGGTGGGAATATAAGTAATAAACTCACTAGATTGCTTATTCAGTTTGGCGCAGAAAAAGCAGAAATACAGCGTTTTAAATTTCAGATTAAGATGCAAGCAGAATTACTTAATGACATTCCGAAGAAACCTGAAATAAAATGGAAAGATACTATAGCAAGTTGGAAACCAATTGACTTGCCGCCAAAGACAAAAAAACTATTTGAAATTCCAAATATAAACCAAGATTCTTTTGAGATGCAAGCAATTGAATACATAGTTGATAGAAATTTAGATATTACGGATGATTGGTATATTAGTGACTACTACACCTACAAAAATAGAGTAATATTACCGCTCAGATATAATAATAATATAGTAGGACATACTTCTCGTCTTATAAAACCTGTAAAGAATTACCCAAAATACCTAAAAAACGCACCAAAAGATTATGTATACAATTTAGATGCGCAAAAATTTGATAAAAAATATGTCATTGTAACAGAGGGATATTTTGATGCACTACTAATGGATGGCGTTGGGATAGGTTCAAATTATATCAGCGACCAGCAGGCGGATATAATAGAATATCTAAATAAAGAGATCATTGTATTGCCCGATGCAAATGCTCCGAGTAGACGACTAGCTATGTCTGCAATAAACCGTGGTTGGTCAGTGTCATATCCTGAATGGGATAACGGCATAACCGATGCAAATGATGCAGTAAACAAATATGGAAGGCTTTTTACCGTATATTCGGTATTAGAGTCTGTTGTAAGAAATTCTACCAAAGCCAAAGTAATGGCAAAAATCTGGTGTTCGTAATAGGAGATAATAATTGTCAGATGACTACTCAAATGAGATGCAGAAATTATTTTTAGAATTTCTGCAATCCGATCCCGACTTATTTGTGAAATGCAATACAATAACAGAACCTGTTTTTTACAATCGGGAATTGCGTCCTGTTATTAAGTTTATGAAGGAATATCATAACGAATATTCCGGAATACCGACAGTTTCACAAATAAAAGCAAAAACTAGCGTATCATTAAAAAACATAACAAATATCCAAGACAATGAAAAAAATTGGTTTCTAGATGAATACGAAACGTTTTGTAGATACAAGGCATTAGAAAAAGCTATTGTTAATAGTGGGGATTTGTTAGAAAAAAAAGAATATGGAGCAGTTGAGCATTTAATCAAGCAGGCTGTCGCTATTGGTCTTACAAAAGATTTGGGCATGGATTATTGGGATAATCCAAAGGCCAGACTTGAAGAAATACGTGAAACAAAACCTGCTATATCTACCGGATGGAAAACAATTGATAGCGTTCTGTATGGTGGATTTGAACGTGGCACCCTGAATGTGTTTGCAGCACCATCTGGTCACGGTAAAAGTTTGATGTTGCAAAATATTGCGCTAAATTGGGCATTGGCAGGTCATAATGTTGTTTATATAAGCTTGGAGCTTAGTCAAAAGCTATGTTCTATGCGTCTGGATAGTATGTTGACTGGGTATGGAACTCGTGAATTATTTAAAAACATAGATGACGTAAGTCTAAAATTAGGAATGATTGCTAAAAATGCAGGAAATCTGCAAATTGTTCAATTACCAAATGGAATTAATATAAATGACCTAAAATCATATCTAAAAGAATATTCTACAAAAACAAATACAAAGGTAGATGCGGTAGTCGTTGACTATCTTGACCTTATGACGCCAGCACAGCACAAAGTTCCATTAAACGATGTATTTACAAAAGATAAATTTGTCAGTGAAGAATTGAGAAATTTTTCTATTGAAGGCGATTATCTTTTCGCAACTGCATCGCAGATTGGCAGACAGGGAATTGACGAGCCTGAATTTGGTATGCAGAATATTGCGGGCGGCATCAGTAAAATATATACAGCGGACAATGCAATCGGCCTACATGCCAGTAAAGCAATGAAAGAGCGTGGGATAATTCAGATTGAATTTATGAAGACAAGAAGTAGTGCAGGCGAAGGTCGTAAGTTAGAATTAAGTTACGATAATACTTGTATGAGAATTAAGGATATGGACGAAGATGAAGAAACAAATTCAACGGTAAGCAAAACATCTTCTACGTATGATAAATTGAAGAAAACTAAACCAATTGATATTCCAGAAAAAACAAACCCAGAAGCTACGAAGATCGACACGAATCGTTTAAGGTCTATACTTAATAGGTCATAGTGGTTCGGATAAATACATTTACTACATGGAGATTTAAAATATGAAGAGGCGAACAAAATCACTTTTAGACGAATTGAATTCTATGGGAGATTCACTAGATAATTCATATCTTATGGAAAACACCGCAGTAAATTTGGTTGCTGGTGTGACTAACTTGATAAAATTAATACACGAGACATACAAAGATGACAAACAAATTGCTAACGATTTAGAAAAAAGATTAATCAATAGTATCCGTTCTGGCGATGAAACCAAATTTACAAGAGGCATAAATGTTGCTAGAAAAAACAGCAAAAAGTAAATCTGTATGGACAAATCAAGGAGGCTCTGTCGAAAATTCTGGCATGATACACGTAGATGATATATTGTCTACGATAGCTCCTATACAACATGAATTGAACTTGAATCTTTCTGACAATCTATTGGGAAGTGCTGGGAAAAGGTTGTTTTCGGGAGACATAGATGTTGCCGTTAGTAATACAATAGATAAAGAAAAACTAATTTATTCTCTAAAAAACTCAGATAATGTTTTTTCTGTTCGTGGAAAATCTCCAATATCTACTCTTGTAAAAATACATTCAAACGATACAAGCGTATATCAAAATGTTCCATATACTGGATATGTTCAGGTTGATTTTATGTTCGGAAACCCAAAATGGTTAAAAGTTTATTATCATAGTCCTAGCGAAACAGAAAGCAGATATAAAGGGACATATAGAAATATGCTAATGTCTAGTATTTGTGCAAATTTGGATAAGAAAGAAAAATTTATAGATAACAACTTTAAGTATATATCTCGCTACAAATGGTCTCCGGCGAATGGGTTGACCAGAGTAATAAGAATTCATGAATATGACAAAAATCGCAAGGTATACAAAAAGAAGCACATGGACTATGCGGTATCGCCTGAATATATGAATGAAAATGAGATTGTAAATATTTTGAGAATTGGCAGTCAGGAATCGCTAGACAGTTTTGAAACTCTAATTTCAGATATCCGCAAATCTTATGACACTAAATTAGTAAATACAATTATAGAAGATTTCACGAATTCTCTGCATAAAAAAAATATGAGAATACCAGAAGAAATCAGGTAAAGAGGGTTATACTTATGAATTTAGATTTTATAGGCGATTTAAACGAAAGTAGTCAATATAGAACAGTTTATTCTTTAAAACAAACTAATGCAAGAGAGATTGCTAACCATGCATTTATAGATATGATTTCACTTTGGATTTTATACAACGAATATTCTTATGCCCCAATGGCAATTAAATACGCAAATAAGACTGCACAATTTGGAAACTTTAATAATTATCGCCAAAGTGGAACTGATTTGTATATGACACTAAACGTATTGTCTACTAAAAATTATCAAATTCTAGGCGGAAGAGAAACTGACAAAATTTTCTTAGATAAGATCAATTGTTCATACAATAAAATAACACAATTTTTGAGAAAAATTTCCAATAATTCTCTCAGTGCTTTATTTGCAAGACAGCTTTTGCAAGAAATTGAAAGAAGTTTACAGATTGACAATAGTAATTATAGAAGTGTTCGCAGACTTGCCCAAAATTGGGGAATTATAACAGAAACGCAAAAGTCAATGGTTATAACAAGATTGCTTCAATTTTATCGTGCACATGCAAGAAAAAGCGAAATGTTTCAATTATTGACAAAACTTTCTCAGGAAAAAGGATATAAAATATCTGATGCAGCCGATGCTGAACGAAAAACCGATAGAAGCATGAGCGCAGCTTCTAAACTTGCACTGTTGGGGGCATCCGCAGCAGCATCTTATTACGTTGGTAATAAGATAGGAAAAAGCTTAATGTAAATTATAAAAAAGGATAACCCATGAATTCAGATAACATTATATCTGATGCCCGCGACGTATATGAAGTATATACGTTAATAGATATATCTGATACTGGAGTCACAGATGTCAGATATAAAGAAACTAAAGAGTACAATCAGGCACAAAACTTAAACGTTCTTCTCCAACTTATAGGACTCCGGACTCAGCCAATAAATTATAAAGCAATTGAACTGTCACCGCGCAGCATTAAACGCTATGAATTAGGTTCCGAATATTCTGGAAATCACCGTTTGTGGAAATTGGAATTTGAAGTCGATAGGGAAGATGTGTGGAAAAAAGATGAAGATTCGTTTTATTATTTAAAATCTGATTGCGACAAAGTTGCAATTACCACGTTGTTGACAGAAACTGCAAAATTTGATAATTCTATATTTGACTGTTTTTCTATTAAATACAAAAACATAACATTTAATAAAATTGAAAATATATCTAAATAATAATGGAACAAAATTTTGTTCCGTTATTTTTTGGAGAAGATACATGGATTCGGATTACAGAGACATATCAGAATTGAAAACTGAAATAGCAGTTGTGAAAGAACGCCAGAAGATTATAGACGAGCGACTTGCGGAAATCATAGAAACAAACAAGAGCATTTCCGAAGAATTGAAGCAAATGTATGAAGCAAGCTTAAATCCTAAGAAAGAGTTGCTTACAATTATAGTTCGTTCTTCTGCAATGGTTATTGCATCATTAATGGCAACAGTGCTTGCATTTTTTATGATGTATAAAGGCTAATTAGAAAGGAAAATCAAATGTCTGATAAACAAATAATAGAAGAAAAAATTGAGAAGTTAGAAGAAGAAAATGTCGAGTTTCGTGATGCAATAAATTGTATAAGAACTGACATTGCTGTTATAAAAGAAAAATATCAATCAATGAATGAGAAAATTGTTCTCATTGATGATAATTTCTTGAAACTTGTGCAAACGGTAGAAAATCTTAGAAGAGAAAATGGTAGCCAACACAAGGCTATGATTAAAACACTTTTAACAGGAGTTGTGGCAATATCCACTAGTGTCATTGGCGCGATGGCAGTTTTGATAGCAGCAGTTTTATAAATATCTTTATACATTATGGAGAGACGAATGAAAAAAATTGTGATTGAGAAGATTTCAAAATGGTCAAAAAAAGATAAAAAAATTTCAAAATCTCACATTTGTTCGTGTTCCAAGAAAGGCAAATAAAATGAAACTATTAGAAACAGCAAAAGAAAACAATACCGATATACCCGAAGCAATCTCCAAATTGCTGAATGATTACTTCTCCATAGAAATAACTGCAGATGAAATAAAAGATATATCGGAAAACATGGGCCTTTCTGATATATTAGAATTAGATACCGCAATTACGAATAAAGACAAACGCCGAGTAGAAGAAATATTAAAATCAGAAATACAATTAGAATACAAAATGCCAAACAGTGGCGACAACGCATCTGATGCAAGCAATAATCCTAAGCCCAGCAAGACGCAAGTTCAGCAAAAAGATACAAAAAATACAGACCAAGACAACGAACCCAATAACAGCAATTCATCTAATTCTACAAAAGGAACACTAAGTCCAAACGAATACCAGGATGAAAAAGACATACAAAGTGCAAAAGATGAAATAGAAAAACTGAAGAAAGTTGCAGGAATAGAATGAAAACTATCTTACTAAATGGTGGAATAAATGTCTTTGTTACGAATGAAGAATGGGATTTGATTTCTGAATACCAAGATAATCCTATTATTAGAAAAAAGTTATCAGAAAGAGAAACCATCATCGTAGATAAACTTCATAAGCGCGGGGTTTTGAAGATAAAGAAAGAGAATAATGAAGTAATATATAAACTTAACAAAAATGGATTTATTTGATGAATCGTGATGTAGATGTTTTGGCAAAACAGTTAGATGATATATCCAATGATGCGATAAAAAGTTTGTTGGAAGAAAGTGACTATAATTTTGATGCCAAGATGGCAATAACTTCGAATAGATATGATAATAAAATAAAAATAGGAAACTATAATGTAATAGTTAAAAAAGAAAACATATATGATATAGAAAAAAATTATTACGATATATATTTTTATGATAAATTGGTAGCAAAAGAGGTGTCTTTGTTTTTGACTGTAATAAAATTTATTCAAAAAAATAAACAGAATATGATCTCCACTAATATAAAAAATCTATTACAGGTTGACAGGCATTATGATATCATTTTTAATGAGCTTTGTTATCAAAAGAAGTTGATAAAAAATACTAAAGATCATAATAAGAGAGAATTATATATTGCAAAATATGACGGGATGTGGTTGTCTTTGGTTAGAATTAAATCACAAATTATTAAAATAACATAAATAAGTATAAAGCTAGTATTGGAGACCGGGATGTTTTTAAAAGAATTTGAAACACACAAAGAAAAGTTTGAAAAAATTCAAACATATTTAAGAGAAAACTACAAGTTTGAAATCGCACAAGACAAGATGACCGCATCAAAGGCAGACAGATTGATTGAACGCGCAGAAACAAAGCTTAATTCAATTGATCAATTTGCGAATCCAAAAGAATATTCGAAATTGAAATTAATTTCCGAAGGATTGAAAGTTTGGAAGTTAACTGAACAAGAAGCTACTAACAACATGGAAGAAGCAAGAGTTATCCTTGCCGCAGAAGAAATTTCAACCAAGCTACAAGGAATCGTAGAAGATGTTGCTGAACTACAGGTTCAAAAATTGATTCCAATCATTGATGCAATGAAAGAAGAAATAGGACCAAACGAAGCTGCACGTTTCAATGAGGTCGTTGACTCTTCTTTAGGAGAATTGCTATCTGTTGCAAAAACCACAAAAGACAAAATTTCTACGGCTATAATCCGTGCGTCCGGTGGAGAGACTGACATGACTTCCGGCATGGACAATATGGGAGAACCCGCTGGCATGGGAGAACCTAGTGGCATGGGAGAGCTTGGTGATGGATTTGATGGAGACGACGCAGTTGCTGGAAACATTGGGCCAGAGGGACGTGAAATGAAGGGCGAAAGCCTAGATTTTGAAGATACGCTTCTTTCATTAAAAGAAACTGCGAAAGATGGAAAAATTGCAAAAAAAGATTTTGATAGAATTGTCGGCAAGAAGTAATGAGATACCACCAACTTATTGAAAATTCTATTTACTATGAAGATATGATAGATGATATTGTCAACCTACTGGCAATATCATCTACAAAGGGATATACTAAAATAAAAACAATTGCATTGGTCAAAGACCTAAAAAAGATGGGTTACGATGTAGATGAAAAAACCATCCATTTAGTATTGGATAAAATAGATAGTGTAGTTAGTTCGAATCCTAAATATATTGAAATTTCAACAGATGTTCCATCCGAAGAAGACCAGTTGGATGATTTTTCTGGATTGGATGTAGACACGAATACTGCATTTGACGACATCGCTGATGAAGAAGAAACAGATGAAATAGATGCCGCTGCGCAACGACAAGCAACCGCAGATTTAAAGGATAAGTTATAATGATACCTACCATAAATTCCGAAACTGCAAATTTAATTTCTAATTCCGACTTGATAGTATTTGACGAAATAGTCGCAATATCAAGAAAAATACTTACTCAGAGCATAGCAGGAGAAATTGTGGCGGTAACTGATACTGGAACAACAATGACCGATGATACTACGTATTATGATGTTTGGTCTGATATAACACAAGATAGAAAAAAGAAAGAACAGATGGATTCTGTTATTTCTTATTTTGGAAAGCACGGATACAGTATAATAAGAAGATTAAATACAATAACAAATAATACGATAGTTTGGGAAATAAACTGGTAAAATCTGCTTGACACCAACCAAAGTTTGTGTTAATATACTTAAATGATAAAAATTAATAGATTGTATGATTATAAGTCTTTGCAACGCGAAGACAGAAGCACTGGCAGATGTTATGTAGCTGATGGCCAGCGGTTGCCAAGTGTTACTACTATTCTTAGTAAAACAAAACCAATCGCTGAGATAAAGTCATTGAATGACTGGAAACAGCGTGTCGGAAAGGATGAATCCGAGCGTATTACAAAAGAAGCATCCAATGTTGGAACCATAATGCATAATATTTTGGAACATTGGGTACTTAACGAAGAATACGATCCTGGTGATAATATTATACATCGTCAGGCAAAGCGCATGGCCGAAACAGTTAAAGAAAATATTAAAGATAATATTAATGAAATCTGGGGGAGCGAGGTTAATCTTTATTACCCCGATTTATATGCCGGAACTACAGACTTGGTTGGTATGTGGAACGGAAAGCCTGCAATAATGGACTTTAAACAAACCAATAAACCAAAGAAGCGCGAATGGGTAGGTAGTTACTTTTTACAGTTATGCGCTTATGCAGAAGCGCATGATGTATTGTTTGATACGAAGATAGACCAAGGTGTTATTTTTATGTGTTCAAGAGAAGGCGAGTTTCAACAATTTGAAATTGTTGGAGAAGAATTTGGCTATTGGAAAGAACAATGGGCCAATCGTATTACTAAATACTATAATATAGATGGGAATTAATAGCAATGGCTGATACACTTATTTCAAAAATTAAAGTTAGAAATGGAAACATCGTTGACTTGCCTATTTTGTCGGAAGCAGAGATGGCATACGCAACAGATGAAAATAGATTATTTGTCGGAAATGTGGAGTATGATGTTGGAACCGGAACAGGAAGCAAAACCGTTTTCAATATCCCTTCAACAAGCAATGTTCCGGTTCCAACCAATAATATTGAATTTGTAAAGTTTTATGTTGACGGCGTAGAAAGATCAGATGTAACCGTTGGGGGAACCTCTGTTACATTTTCTGTTGCACCGGATAATGGCGCTGCAATCTCAATGAATTATAACTCCGAAATAATTTTGTTAAATTCTGCGGTAACGCCAAGTAGCTTAATTATGAATGCGGCGGTTGTTTCTAGCTTTGAAGATACTGGATTTTCATTTGATACGGGGATATACGACACCATGTTTATGGATTATAGTGTCAAGTTAGTAGATGGAACAGAAACGGTAACTGGTTATCGTATGGGCGAACTAAGAATAATGGTAGATACCGTAGGAAACACATTTAAGATAGATGACGAATACAATTCCATGAACAATGATACCGCAGTTGAATTTGATGGTAGAATCGACAATGGCATTTTTTATCTAACATATAAAAACAATACAACATCAGCAGGTCAATTAAAATATACGTTTAAATTATGGAAGATGTAAACGGATTTAAAGAAATCTGGCTAAAATCCCCACAAGACCGTCTCTCTATTATCAGAAATTTTAGAAAAAATTATAACTATACCACTTTAGAACAGTTATGCATAGATGTATGGGATTTGTGGAAAACTTGTCCAGAAAAAAGTAAAACAGTAGACCCCTATGATTTAACCACATGGCTTACATTTTGGGAAATAATTCATATAGGCGAAACATGTAAATATACAAAAGCTGTAGCAGCAAGCTATCTTATTCATTTTATTGAACCGAGTGCAAAGGTAGTTATATGTAGAGTTTTTGACAAAATACAAAATGATATATACATAGCGTCAAAAATTGATGACAGCTTTATTCTATTGCCAAACGTTCAAGAGGTGGGAAATTGGAAAATGTTAGAACCCAACATAGAAATAAAAGAAGAATGGTCTATAGCGCAGGCAATAGAAATTATAAATCATCGCGTGAATATATAAAATAAATTATTAGTCTTATAAACCTATGCACTTAGTGCGTAGGTAGGACTGACATTATTGTTATGAGGGAAATAAAATGATAGAATATGTAATTAAAAGGAACGGAACAACTGAAAAGTTTAATAAAGAAAAGATCATATCTGCCGTAGAAAAGGCTATGAAATCTATAAAAATAAGAAGTAAGAACCTACCTACTGAAATCGCAGATGAAGTTGTTGAGCATCTCAAAGATGGAGAAGTTGCAGTAGGTGTAGATACTATACATAAAACTGTAGAAAACACAATAATGGATATGGGCTTAAATAATCTTGCCCGCGAATATATCATCTATCGTGTTTCAAATATGCCAGATATATTCAGAAAAAGAGTTAATTTGAAGCCATATGAATATCCGCAATTGGTGGAATTTATCCAAGCAATTCGCCATTCATACTGGGTTCACACGGAATTTAACTATTCTTCTGATATTCAAGATATGAAAGTCAGCATGACACCCGAAGAATATGAAATTGTTAAAAAATCAATGCTTGCAATTTCTCAAATTGAAGTTCAAGTTAAAACATTCTGGGCAAAAATTGGTGACAAAATGCCAAAACCAGAAGTCCAAGCAGTGGGCGTTACTTTTGGAGAAAGCGAAGTCCGCCATGCAGATGCTTATTCTAACCTATTAGAAATTATGGGCCTAAACGATGAATTTGAAAAATTGGTTGATGTCCCCGCAATCAAGAAACGAATCGAATATCTAGAGCAATCGTTGCAAACTCCAGTTGATAACAAAGATTACTTTCACAAAATTATTTTGTTTTCTATGTTTGTTGAAAATGTATCATTATTCTCCCAGTTTTTGATCATGATGGCATTTAATAAGCATAAAAATTTACTAAAAGGTATTTCTAACGCAGTAGAGGCCACTTCTAAAGAAGAGGATGTTCACGCTCGTCTCGGATTTGAATTAGTAAATATCATCAAGAAAGAAAACCCAGAATGGTGGGACAAAGACACAATATCAAATATTAACAAAATGTGCCGAGACGCTTATAAAGCAGAAGCTGGCATCGTTGATTGGATTTACGGCGATCATGATTTAGATTTCTTACCAAAAGAAACAGTTAAAGAATTTTTAAAACATCGCTTTAACCAGTCACTAAATGCAATTGGATTAAAAAGTATATACGAGGTTGACAACGAAGCGATTGAAAGTACCGAGTGGTTTGTAGAAGAAATACTAAGTACAAAAAATGTAGATTTCTTTGTTAAGCGTTCAACTGCATATTCTAAAAAAACAAAATCTTTCACATCTGACGACTTATTTTAAGGAGAAAAAATGTCATTTTATTGGTTAAACACACAATCAAGAAATTTCCTTGCAAGAGGATATCTAAGAAACGGCCAAACGGCAGAAGACCGTATTAGAGAAATAGCAGATACTGCCGAAAAACATCTGGGAATTTCTGGGTTCTCAGACAAATTTTATGAATATATGAGCCGTGGGTATTACTCGCTTGCCTCCCCAGTATGGTCAAACTATGGGACTGATCGTGGTCTTCCTGTTAGCTGCTTTGGCAGCTTTGTTTCCGATAACATGGAATCTATTTTATACAGTCATGCAGAAAATGGTATGCTGATGAAAACGGGTGGCGGAACTTCTGGGTTCTTTGGTGATCTCCGTCACCGTGGCGCACGAATTACCGACAATGGAGAATCGTCTGGCTCAGTTCATTTTATGGAAATATTTGATAAACTTGCATCAATTGTTTCGCAAGGTTCGGTTCGTCGTGGATTCTTTTCTGCTTATCAGTCTATTGAACACGCTGATGCGGATGAATTTCTTGATATTGGCACAGAAGGTCATCCCATTCAAGGATTAACTACTGGTATTACAGTTAGTGATGCTTTCTTGAACCGTGTAACAGGTGGAGATAGCGAAGCCCGTAAATTGTGGGCAAAAGTTTTGCAGCGTCGTAGCGAAATAGGGTTTCCTTATATTCTGTTTGAAGACAACGTTAATAATGGAAGACCAGACGTATATAAAGATTTAAAGATGCAGGTATGGGCATCAAACATGTGTAGTGAAATTGCTCTTCCATCTAGTGAACAAGAAACATTTACATGTGTTCTTTCATCTATTAACTTGCTTCATTGGGATGAAATTGTAGAAACCGATGCAATCGAAACTTTGGCGTATTTTTTGGACACAGTTGTAACTGAATTTATTGAAAAAACTGAAGGCAGAAAATATTTTGAAAGAGCCAATCTTTTTGCAAAGCGTCATCGTGCATTGGGAATGGGTGTTCTAGGATGGCATTCATATTTGCAGTCTAACATGATTGCATTTGAAGGGGGAGACGCTGCTAAGAAAAATCTTGAAATTGCAAAAACTCTAAATAAAAGAGCTTATGCTGCTTCTGGTGAACTTGCAAAAATGTTTGGTGAACCGGAATTGCTAACAGGATACGGTCGTCGTAATACAACTCTATTGGCAATTGCGCCGACAAAATCAAGTAGTTTTATTCTTGGTCAAGTTTCCCAATCTATTGAGCCTGAATTTTCAAACTGTTATGTTAAGGATTTGGCGAAGGTCAAGACAACGATAAAGAACCCATATCTTAAAAAACTCCTTGAAGAAAAAGGACAAGATAAATCTGAGATTTGGGAAAGTATCAAAAATATGGACGGTTCTGTTCAGCATCTTGATTTTCTTACTCAAGATGAAAAAGAAGTATTCAAAACTTTTTCTGAAATCAATCCATACGCCATAGTTGACCAAGCGGGAATCCGTCAGCAGTATATTGACCAAGCACAAAGCTTGAATTTGATGCTAGACCCTGATACCAGTGTTAAAGACATAAATTCCCTCTATCTACATGCTTGGCAGATCGGTGTAAAGAGTCTTTATTACAGTTATTCAATGTCAGCAGCACAGTCACTAACCCGTAAAAAAGTAACGAGTTCAGATTGCGCAGCCTGCGAAGCTTAATTGTAAATTAAAAATATCCTGAGCTAACATAAGCTCAGGATTTGTAAAAAAGGATATTAAAATGAATAATTCTGTTATATGGTCCAAAGATGGATGTGTTTATTGTTTGATGGCAAAAAGATTAATTTCTTCTAAAAATATAAAGTTTGAAGAAAGGAATATAGATGAAGGCGTATGGACAAAAGAACAAATGCTAGTAGAAGCGCCGGATGCAAAAACATTCCCACAGATTTTCCTACATGGAAAATATGTCGGCGGATATGATGACTTATTAAAATACGTGGAAGACCACGGAATGTATACAAACGATTGAGGAAAATATGTTAATAAACCCTATTAAAACTATGGATGTGGTATCCATAAAACTAACAACTGGTGAAGAAATAGTTGGTGCATTTTTGGAAAAAAATGAAAAGATTGTGAAATTAAGAAAACCGTTAGCATTAGTAATGACGCAACAAGGCCCGTCTCTTGCTCCATTTTTTATGACTGGTGATATAATGAATGAAAGCATTGAAGTAGAATTTAATGTCAACGCTGTGGTGGCTATGATAAGACCGCATAAACAGTTTAGTGATGTATATACACAGGCAACGAGTGGCGTGACTACATCGGTTCCCAAAGACACAAAATTTAAAATATAAATATAATTATGCCAGCAGTTCATAGAGATACAGACCAGAGATTTTGCAAGGCAACTACTAAAGTAGTTGGGAATTCTTCGGTGTATGTTAATAATCTATTAGCAAGCGTGAAAAATGATCCAAATAGTCATTTAAAGGGCGAACTTAACGCAAGCGTAAATAACGGAACTGTATATATTGAAAATAAACTGCTTGTATTGTTGGGAAGTAGTGCAAAGCCAGATAGAAAAGGTCATACGAATCCTTTCGCATCGAGTGGAAGCCCAAACGTATTTGCATGTGATTCTAGCGGTGGTTCTAGCGGAACAGAACCACCGCAACAAGCAGACGCATTTACAGGCGATGTGTTTACACTTCCGACCTATGAAGAAAACAGAAACTTAGCGGGCGATGATCCGGTATCTCCGAAAAAAACACCAACGCCAGCACAAGCTGGTGATTCGTCCTCTGGTTCAATAAGTCCAGAAACTGAGCAGGCACTTTCTGAAAACTCCCAAACAGTAGACACAAAGTCAACTTTTTTGCTTGGAATTACTACTGGAGGAAGTCAGGACAGGGTATTGGTCATGACGCCCGATGGCAGTGTGGCGCGTGTTGGGATCGGCAGTATAATAAATGGACAACGAATTGTTGGAGTTACCGAGGATGGTATAATTCTTGATGGAAATACAACGGTTGGCGTTGGGCAGAATATCCCTGCACAATAAATATATAAAAATAAGGAGCTAATCATATGGCAACCAACATGACCCCGATGGAAGGGTTACAACGTGTAAACGATTATTTAGACACGCAGCATTATTCGCAGATAGAAATAGATCAAAATTTAGATGGATTTGGGAATATCGTGGTATCGGCTGGTTATGATTTTTCATTTAGAGAAATACTTTGTTCGTTACTTGCTGGGCAAGGATTAAAGCTTCCGAACATTCAAATATGCATAAGCTTGAATTTACAGGCATTAGTTGGGCCGCTCATTGGTCAGATTCAATCCGCATTGGCTGGTGCATTGCAAGCGTTGAATAACGCATTTAACGATTTCTTACAGCATACTGGTATTCAAAATGTTTTAAATAGAATAAACGATGTAATTGCAGAAATTGCGGGAATTGCAAACATGATCAATTTCTGTGGTGAGCCTCTAGTTCCTATTCCTATTCCACTATCTCTTGAAAATGCGCTACAAAGCTTTTTGGGTCGCGGAATGGACATGATAAACAGCATAGGCTCCATAATTCCGAGCGAAATAGGAGGTTGTCTGGGAGTAGGCGGCACGACTAACAATCCTTCATTTAATGGTCAGATATTCAATGACGGAATACTTTATGATATATGGCAAAACTTTGATCGCATAATTACTGGAGACCTTACACCAATAGAATTAGAAAATTATATTTCAAGAATAAATGAAATTATTAATGAAATAAAATCTTTAATAGAAGAAGAAACTAATATGTCCAGTCTTGTAGAAACTGGCGGAAGTGAATTTGACGGTAATATTGGTGAAGTAAATCTTGGCGTAGGAGTGTTGCACAACCCAGACGAAATAGGAATACAGGGCAATATTTCAATAGCATCGTCGCTTAGAAATACATACACCCAATTAGCAGGATATCCAGTTGTTGACAGTAACGGAAATATATATAAAAATGTATTTGAGTTATTTTTAGAAGATCGTATGATAGACCTACTAAAGAGACAGCCAAAACCAAATAAACGTGTAACTAGACAAGAACCGATATATAATTACTGTGGACAAATTGTCGGATATAATACAACTGAGGTAACAGCGGGAGACCCAGAAAAAAGTAGAGGAAATTCCCCCACTGAACGCACTGAACCGGGCGCACTAAAATATAACGGAATAACCGTTGAATCGATTACAACGCCGCCAACGTCTACTGCTATAACAGTATTTGATGATAACATAACAACCGAAAATACAAACAACAATGAAATGTTTGAAGATGCTACTATAACTGTTCCTATGAACAGAACTTGGTTTTATACCCTTAATGTTTTGGGAAGAAGAACAGATGGGAACGCCGTTGAAAATATTGCCAAAAAGATAGAAGGTGTTGCGTATAATCGCAATGGTGTAGTTAGTGTCCCAACTGTCCAAATGGTAGAAACTTTATACGGCAGCGATATAGATGGCTATTCTATAAGTATAACATCACAAGATTCTGATATGAAATTTAGCTTCACGGGGATAAATGGGAAAAAGTTTGAATGGACATTTAAATTCACCTATATGGAAGCTTGACTTGCAATAGCATTTGTGATACAATCTTGATATATAACACAAAGAGAATCACAGATGCAATTAAAAAAATCCCCAGAAGAATCTTATGATTTTAAAAAATATCTAATTTCCATAGAAAAATATCCAATTGAATATGTAGATAAAGTAATAGATTATTATAAACATGCGTTTATGGATTTCTTGATGTCTGGTCAAGAATTGACTAATTATAGACAAGCTCTTGTTGATCTGATAAATGGAACTACATTAGTAGACGAAAATGGACTAGTGATAACAGATAAAGATGAAGACGAAGATGTCAGCGTTTTCGGTAATATAAAAAGTGGAATTGCCGGTTTAATTAAATATGCAGTTGTCCAATACGAACACGACAGCATAGTAGACACATATTCAGAAAAATATAAAACAAACGAATTTCCGTATTACGAATTTAGTTCTGGCGACAAATCTACAAAACCAGATAGTTTTAACAAACATCACATATTTGACACAAACCTTTCAGAAATAAAGCAACATTCGGATAGAACTAACGTAAAAGTAAAAAAACTAATATACAAGTATGGCTATAAAGAAAATAAATTATATACTTGTTTATGTTATTGGAACGATAATCCTGTTATTGTGAAATTCATAACAAGTATCAAAAATCCATGCTTAACATTATTAGACCAGATGTTTGATAATGACAATATAAATATACGTATTATGTCTACATTCGTAGAAACAACCAGTATTTCTGGGGCAAAAATTCTAAAAGTTTACGAAGGCGGTTGGGCATTAAAGTGAAGGATTAAGATTATGAGATTATTTGGGTTTTGGACGTTATTTGTCGCATTATCAATTAGTGTGGTTGCGGCGTATTATAGTATTGTTGGTTTGGCCGCTATTTTTGCAGCGGCCTTGATTCCTATCATTGTGATGGGTTCTGTGTTGGAAGTTGCAAAAATAACAACAGCAGTATGGTTACATACTAACTGGTCAACTTCAAATTCATTAATAAAAGTATATCTCACGTCTGCTACTATAATTCTTATGCTAATAACTAGTATGGGGATTTTTGGATTTCTGAGCAAAGCGCATATAGAACAAACTGCAATTGGCGGAGAATTTCAGGCTAAAATAGAACAAATTGACCAATCTATTCTTACAGAAGAAGCGACGGTAGAAAGAAATTTGGCGCAAATGGATGCGTTAAGTGCAAATGCCCCAAAACAGATAGCAAGAATTCAAGAACAGATTGAAACAGAACAAGATAGGATAGAAAGAATACTTGCAAGAATCCAGCCTTCCATTGATGAACAAGAACAAATAATTTCTAGAGCAGAAAATAGATTACAGCAACGAATACAGCCATTGCAAGATTCTATAACTCACAGCAGACAAGAGATTGTAGATTTAACTAGCGAACGTGAAGAATTATTATCTGGTACAAATACACAATCAGAAACACTAACACAAACTATTGTTACACTTGATGAACAATTAAATAGACTTAAACAACAAAAGGCGCAAATTGAGATATTATTTTCTTCTGAAAATAGAACGGAAATTATACAACTCCAAACGCTTGTAGGCATACCACCTTCTGATCGCGATGGTGTTGTAGGCCCAGAGACCACGAGAATTTATACAGAATTTTTGACAGAGTTAGAAACAGATATTACTGATATTCAAACAGATATAACCGACGCAAGAACGAGTTTGTCTGACACTCAAACACTATTTGAAGAAAATAAAGAAAAAAGAATAGCCGCCACACATACACGAATTGCCGAACTTAACAAAATCATAATTTCATCAAGGGAACAAATTGATAATCTGTTAGCACAACCTGACGAACAATCAATAACTGCTAGGCTTCAAATTGAAGAAATACGAAGTTCTTCTCAGCAGGAAATAGGCAATATTACCGAGGTTATTTATAGTTTACGGCAGCAACTAACACAAATAACAGATACGGAAGATAGACAAAGAATTAGTTCGCTGGAAGAATCTATAGGAGAATCCAGAGATTTGATTTTGTCATTGACAACTGAAAGATTTAGTGTAGAATCAGAAGTGAGGTCACTTGAAGCAGAAGTTGGGCCAATAAAATACATTGCTCAAATGATCTATGGTGATGATGATGATATTAATACCCTAGAAAAATCTGTCAGAATTGTTATATTAATGTTGGTATTTGTTTTCGACCCGTTGGCAATTGCGTTAGTTATAGCTGCCATTACTTTGATTGAACCCCCAAAAGAAATCGTTAAAAAAGCAACTAGGAAAAGAAAAACATCAGCCACTGATAATGATAAAATTAATGTTGGGGATATGCCCATAGTATCTACCGTTCCGAAAAACGACACTAAGACTACCGTCAGCCCAAAAACCCCCAGAAGTAAAAAAACAACAAATAACCCAGAAAATGCCACACAAACAAATATGGTAATTAAAGCAAAAAAGGACTAAAAAATGGAATCTAACAGCACATATCATGTGACCCCACCTAGCTTATTGTTAGTTGGAGATGGATTGTCTATATTTCTTATAGGGTTTAATAAAGAAAGAATAGATAATATAGAAAAAATATTTGAAAAGAATATTTACGATTCTGATCTTGTTTTCTTTTATTCCGAAGAAAATATAGACAAGGATACGATTGCATGGGCCGATGCAGTTGCAAAAAAGTCGGAGTATATTATTATAAATCTGGACAACGTTACGCCGCTTGAGCTAGAAATAGGATACGCGAATACATTTGATATTATAGACGAAAACGATAGAGAGAAAGTAATAAATTATACTGAAAGAAAATTTCAAAATCCGATTGCGCTGTACAAGGAAGATAATAACGACAATAGTGTAATCTATGGTATGGATGGATTAGCACAACTTATAGATATTTTATTTGAAAATGGAGACTAACTTATGAGAAATAAAAATGAAGAAAAAGGTCTACGTGGAACATACGTAGAAGTAAGAAACAATGATATTAACGGAGCCATGCGTAGGCTAAAGAAAATTGTTGCCACAGAAGGTATCGTTAAAGATTATCGTGATAAGCAATTTTATACACAACCAAGCGAAAAGCGTAGAATGAAAAAAGCAGCAGCCATCCGTCGATATAAAAAAGAACTTGCAAAACGCAACAGTGACTGATATACTATGGTTCTATTCTTAAGAAAGAACAATAAATAAAAGTGAGTGCCATAATGGACTCATAAACCAATCTTGCTTTAATAAAGGAGAAAAAAATGACAAGACTAACTACTTATGACTTACCTCAAATTTCGCGATCTGCCGTAGGATTTGATAGACTGTTTAACGAAATGACACGACAGTTTGAAAATACAAAATCCAATAGTTATCCTCCATATAACGTGGTTGAAATGAATGAAGATGAGTGGATGATTAGTGTCGCAGTTGCCGGATTTAGGATTGATGACATTGATATTACATTAGAATCCAACATTCTAACGGTTGAAGGAAATTCGCCAAAGAATGAAGAAGGTGTAAAATACCTTTATAAAGGAATTGGCGGAAGAAATTTCCGTAGACAATTTACTCTAGCAGAACATCTTGAGGTAGGATATGCAAATCTTGATTTGGGTATTCTGAATATTTTCTTGAAGAGAAATGTTCCAGAAGAAATGCAGCCAAAAAAGATTCATATCACGGCACCAGTAAGCTCGGAAGGTGCGAGAGACTGAAATTTAATATTATCATAGGGGGAATAACCCCCTATGATATAACTCTAACATTATGAGATTAAGATGGAAAATGTAGAAGAAATTACCATAACGAAAAACAAAATAGATTATTCTGAAATTAAAAAGTGGAATGTTATCATACACAATGACGATACTACTACAATGGATTTTGTGATTAGTATATTGATGGAGCTTTTTAAACACACAGAAGAAAAAGCAAATGGAATAGCACTAAAAATTCATATAGAAGGCAAGTGTGTGGTAGCGCAATATACTTATGAAATAGCGCAACAAAAGGCGTCTGATGCTACAGAAGTGGCGAACGTCTGTGGGTTTCCGCTAAGGGTGACTATTGAGCGCGATGAATAGCTATGCAGTGGTTGCATAACGACAATGCCGGAATTGCAGTGGTATTTCGACGAAAACTATGATAAGTATATAAGGACAAACCATATACACATAGGAGAACCAAAACAATGAAAAAACTAATTTCGTTATTTAAACGAAAACCTGCATCAGACTTTTCTGGACTAGCAGACAGCGATATAATTATGCTTGCAAAAACAGAATTTAAAAATGATTATCAATACGCTTACTTCTGGATGAAAAACAACGGAACTATGCCTGTTTATAAAAAACATAAAGGAGAAGCACAATGATTAACAAAATAAAACATTTTTTTGCAAATTATTTTAAGTCCCCTGAACAAATTTATCTTGAAAGATCGGTTGATACTAGCGATTTAGAAAGAAGAATGCGTGAAATTGAACGAGGTAATGCTCCTTTCCAAAAGCATTTTTGTAGATAAGGAGAAATATAGTGACATTCTTTAAAAGATTTTGGTTCGCAGTTGAAATATCAAGAACCCGCAGCGCAATAGAAAAAATTCGCCAAATGGGATATACTGATTTGGCAGACGAACATTCCGAAAGACTAATCAAAATGATAAAAGATCGACATTCTGGTTGACATGCACAAATCAATGATATACTAAGATGGTGCCGCCTATGCGCGGCACTTAATCTTTTCTGGAGACAGCGTATGATTAATATTCAGGGAAAAATTCCTCGCAACGTCGTTGTGGCGTGTAGTGGGGGAGTAGACAGCATGGCCATTGTTGATTTCTTAAAAAGAAATCATGATGTTACTATTCTGTTTGTTCATCACCGGACAGAAACTTCTGAGAGTGCATACCAGTTTTTAAAACGATATACTGCAGAAAATGACTTGACATTTGTTGCACATTTTATTGATCCAGAAGTTCCTGCACGAACAAGCCAAGAAGAACATTGGCGCAACCAAAGATATCTGGCATTTCATGGTTGTGATGTTCCGGTAATCACTTGCCATCATCTTGACGATTGCGTAGAGACGTGGATTTGGAGTAGCCTAAACGGCGAAGGCAAAGTGATTCCCTATCGCAATTGCAATGTGATACGTCCATTCCGACTTAATCGCAAAAGTGAATTCTTTAACTGGTGTGAACGAAAAGGCGTAAAATTTGTCCATGATACGTCAAATGATGATATTAAATATACTAGGAATTATATTCGTCATACCGCAATGCCACATGTTCTTCGGGTTAACCCAGGAATTCACACTACTATTAAAAATAAAATGTGCAAAGAACCTATATCCTAAATATAGATATATTTTAGGAGCAGAGCATGACACATTATGTTTTTATACACGGGGCAAATTCTAGCACCAACAGTTTTAACTATATTATTTCGCAATTGGAACTTAACGAAAAAGATTATACCAGAATAGATTATTCAAGTATTGATGGATTTTATGAAAATCTTTCTAAAATGGAAGAAAAGCTATGTAGGAAAAAGAAATTATTTGTAATAGGACACAGCCTTGGTGGGATTTATGCAATACATCTTTCGCAAAAGGTAGACTGTGTAGGCGGCATGAGTATCGCAACCCCGCATAATGGAAGTTCGTTGGCCGATTGGATACGTTTCGCGAATCCAAAAAGCAAATTGCTACAAGATATAGGGACTACGGGACTACCAATATTGGAAGCAAAGAAAATTGTTCTTGACATACCATGGATTCATATAGTAACTACCAAAGGCAGGGTTCCTTGGATGATTCCTGACAATGATGGTGTGATAACTATTAGAAGTCAAAAATCAAGAACTGACGTAAATTATGTGGATTTGCCTTATAACCATTTTGAGATAATGTGTGTTCCAGAGACAGTAACAATAATAGATGATTTTCAAAAAATATTACCAAAAGGATAAAAATGTTTCAAACAATAGAAAAATACGAACCACTATACAAACGAGACTCTGCTGGCAGAATTCGGGTATGGTCTATGGAAATTGGATATAATTCCGAAGACGACGCCGCACACCGCGTTATTAGTGGCCTCACAGATGGAAAACTGGTAGAAAGCGAATGGAAAACTACCAGCGCAAAGAACATCGGAAAATCCAATTCTACCACTGCACGTGAACAATCAGACGCAGAAATCCGTGCATTATATACCAAAAAAAGCGAAAGTGGCTATTACAATAGTATCAGCAACATTGATACTTTTGCAAAAACAAAACCAATGCTTGCGTCCGGTCATGAAAAGCACAAGTATGATTTTGAAAAAAATTCATATAAATCTCAGCCTAAGCTTGATGGTATTCGTTGCATTGCCAGAAAAGATGGGTTGTGGACTCGGGCGGGAAAATTGATTGTATCTATTCCTCACGTTGTTCGCGAACTGGAAACGTTTTTTAATAAGCACCCTGATGCAATTCTTGATGGCGAACTATATAATCATTGTCTGAGAGATGATTTCAATAAAATTACATCACTTGTTCGCAAAACAAAACCAAAGCCAGAAGATATTGACGAAGCTGAAAACTTAGTTCAGTATCACATTTATGATATGGTTCTTATGCCAGAAACTGAAAGAAAACTATATGGCAATGATCCGTTCTTTGGTGATCGTTTTAGTTGGGCAAAGGATGAACTACAAAATGAAATCGGCGTTAATCCAGATTATATCCAATTTGTAGAAACCTATGCAGTATACGATATGGAACAACTTGATAAACTGTATGCCGAATATCTTGAAAACGGATTTGAAGGCCAGATGATTCGTATGGATGCAGTATATCAACAAGATAAGCGTTCAAAATATCTCATAAAGCGTAAAGAGTTTTTAACTGACGAATTTACTGTAGTTCAAGTGACTGAAGGACAAGGAAATTGGTCTGGACACATCAAGCAGTTTGTGTTAGAATTGCCTAACGGTCAACGATTCGGAGCAGGTATTCGTGGGACACAAGATGTTCTTAAAGAACTATACCAAAGTGGTGAAAAGCCTGATTGGGCAACAGTTAGGTATTTTACACCAACGCCAGACGGAATTCCGCGATTTCCAGTTGTCGTTGACTATGGAAAAGCTCAAAGGGAAGACTAAATGATCACAGAAGTAATCAAAAAACTAGGACAAAATATTGATATCAACAACGATGTTATCAATAAAAATCTAGAAAAGATGGAAGAAATCAAATATAAGATTGCAGACGATGTATTAAATGACGTGTACAATATTGACGATGTTGCAAAATTGCGAGAAGAATATAAACAATTAGAATTTTCAATTAACATACTTCGCGAGGAAAACAATGTCTATAAAACAGAAGCAATCGGTATCTTGGAAAAATCTGTTGGATAAAATCCGTAATAGGATTCTTCCAAAGAAATATGGAATTGTTGAGGTTTTCGTCTTGGGAGAACCACGATACTTGGCAATATACAAACTTGAAAAAAATGGGTGGGAAGCAATTGATACGGATATTCCTGATATTGTCGCCGGACTTATTTCGGCACAAGATACAGCCATTTATAAAAAAAGAATTTATAGTTACATACTTAGTCATTGGGCACTTTATGATAGCAAAAATTCAACAAAAATATCTGAATATGCAGAAAGATATTGTATGGTAAAATCAAGACAAGACGCAGAAGATTTGATTGAAAGGCACCGAGAATTTTTAAAATTCAAGAAAAAAGCAGATACGAAACCAAAGGTTATCGAATACATGCGTTGACATTCATCCCGAATCAGTATATATTACTGTTATAAGGAACGAAAGGAACATCTAATGTTAGTTCAACACATTTCGCACAAATCAAACGAATGGTTTAATGTAATTGATAGTGATCCCGACTGTGATTTCGAAACTGGGCAGTATGTTGGTCTTTCTGACATGTTAAAACTATCCAATGGAAAATGGTATCTGCAAAATGAATGTCAGTACATTACAAAAAGCGGCGAGATCAGGGCTTGCAACGGTTGACATTTAACCCGAATCGGTATATAACTACTATATAAGGAATGGAAGGAACTAGAATGTATTCGACAGAACGTATTGCAGAAGTTGACAAAAAGATCAAACAGATTGAATTTGAATTGACTTCACTAAAAGATACACGCGCAAGTATGATGAAAGAGCATTGGGATTTTAAGAAGCGGTTGCGCGAGGCTGAATACGAATTCGATAACGCAAAAAAGTTGAAAAATACTGAAGTTTAGATGGAGATTGTCTGATGAACTACACATTCCCCGAAATCCGTACAATAGACGATGTGTTGCCACATATCAAAGACCGTGAAGAATTCATTGTTGCTGAACGTGACTTCGGCACAGTAATCAACTATATGGTTTCTATGCCAGATACCTTTGATATGTCTGGGCCAGATGATTTAGGCGGCGCTATTCGTCGCGAATGTCGCGGCATAAAATTTTATCCTGACGGTAAAATTGCTGCACGAACTCTGCATAAGTGGTTTAACATCAATGAAAGAGCCGAAACTCAGACCCACGAAATTGACATGTCAAAACCTCATGCGACTGAAGACAAGCGGGATGGTAGCATGGTTCATCCTATGATGGTGGATGGTTATGTCCGATGGATGACAAAAATGGGCATCACAGAAGTGGCTATGCAGGCAGAAGAGTTTATAGCGAAGAACGCCAAGTATAAGGATTTCGCCGTTTGGTGCATAGAGAATGTGATGACTCCTACTTTTGAATGGACCAGTCCATTCAACCAAATTGTTGTCCCTTATCAAACAGATGATCTAGTATTGCTAACGGTGCGTGATAATATCACTGGTAGATATCTACAAATCAGGTGATATTTTTGGCCCATCCCACCAACTCCCCAGATATATATCTGGGGTCATCTTTTTTGATGAAATATTTATTTCCTTCCATATCCTTGGCAGGAAAGAATCCTCTTTTCTCTTTATCAACATTTTGCTGACGTTCATAAGAATTTCTAATGGGTATGCTGAAATCTTTTAAACGAAATTGAACCGTTGCGCCAGTGCATCCTATTATATCTGCTATATCTTGACAGGAAAGTTTTTTATTGATATAATATTCGTATAGCCACCCTTCATCTCTTAATTGCCACCTTCTATTTGGAATATCCAGTTTCTTTCGCCAGTTATATATGCAAGTAGGACTGACACCATATATTTTGCCTATTTGTGGGTCACTGTAACAATCGTTTACAAGGTCTTGTAATCTTTCTTTGACTATTTCCAAATCGCTTGAAATATCAAACCAATCTGGACAACTCATTCCGCGTTTGCCTTTGTTTGCTATAGAAACTGCTTCTCTTGCTTTAGATAATTCATGAAGCGAAGGTTTTCGTAAATTTCTATTCCCATTATTCTTCCAAACCATACAATGGTAAGCACGTAGAGATTTTATTCTATATTCATTCTTCGAAAATTTACACATCAGTCGGTGAACCATTATATGTTCTTTGGCAGTAAGGTATACGATATTTTCTGCATCTTTTTCTCCACCGAGGCAAAAAGAAATGGGAAGTATGTGATGTCCTTCAACATATCCTAATTTTGCTTTTGCTTCTTTTCGCGTTGATGCTCGTTTTGTGGCATTGCCGATTATAGATAACCAAATATAATAATACTTGTTTTTTAGTGACAAATCTTCCATTATTCTTATATAAATATTCATAGCTGTAACTCCTTACTGTTATAGAGTAGTTGGGACGATCACCACAAAGTCCGCGAACTACGCATGTATTTATAAAATCCCTTGACTTCACCTGATTTCTCCATTACACTATAAACAAGAAATGCATAATGGAGTGATTCTATGCTACTGGAAAAAATTCGTGAATTTCATATCCCAACAGTTGATGTTGTAGAGCCATTTGACAATATTAATTCTCTTGTTGAATATACACGCAGTCTGAAAAACGCAGAAGGATTTATTATTTCCTTTTATGATGGACACAAAATCAAAATTAAAGCAGACGAATACGTAAGACTTCATAAAATTAGGGATATGATTCGATTTGACCGGAACATTGTGGACCTTATCATCAATGAAAATGTTGACGATGTTGTTCCCATGTTGCCGGAATCAGAAGCCGAAAAAGTTCACAAGTTTGAAGAACGGTTCTGGACTGCGTTTAAGCAAAAAGAGAATCGGCTTTATGGGTTGCGAATCAATGCGCAGCAATCGTATAATGATGATCGTAAGCGAATTGCGC
>Ga0213868_10000384_pt1 | contig 41599 bp, 36 predicted proteins | sample PICome_9_FD_160087 | JGI IMG/M metagenome (GOLD analysis project Ga0213868, IMG submission 160087) | Coastal seawater microbial communities near Pivers Island, North Carolina, United States - PICO127 | ecosystem: Environmental > Aquatic > Marine > Coastal | place: USA: North Carolina...
TGAAGCTCAAGAACTCATTGAGCAATTACGTCCGTTTTTTGAAAGTGAAACCATTGAAAAAATTGGTCAGAATTTAAAATACGATATTAAAGTTTTAGCAAAATATAATGTAGACGTTAAAGGCAAACTATTTGATACCATGTTAGCGCATTATTTGATTAATCCTGATATGCGCCATAATATGGAGGTTTTGGCCGAAACCTATTTGAATTACACACCCATTTCTATAATAGAATTAATTGGTAAAAAAGGAAAGAATCAACTATCAATGCGCGATGTTCCTTTAGAAAAACAAACCGAATATGCTGTTGAAGATACCGATATCACATTACAACTAAAAGAACATTTTCAAAAGGAATTAGGCGAAGCCAACACTCAAAAATTATTTAATGATATTGAAATTCCGTTGCTTCGAGTTTTAGCTGCTATGGAATTAGAAGGCATCAATTTAGATGTGAATTTCTTAAATTCGTTATCGGAAGACCTTAATAGTGACATTTTAAATCTTGAAAAAAGTATTTATGAAGCTGCTGGCGAGGAATTTAATATTGCCTCCCCAAAACAGCTTGGTATTATTTTATTCGAAAAGCTAAAGCTAGTTGATAAACCTAAAAAAACCAAAACAGGACAATACGCTACAGGTGAAGATATTTTGAGCTATTTAGCCAAAGACCACGCCATTATTCAAAATATATTGGAATATAGAGGTCTTGCAAAACTAAAAAGCACCTATGTAGATGCTTTACCAACGCAGGTAGAAGAAACTACAGGTCGCGTGCATACCGACTATATGCAAACCGTTGCTGCCACTGGACGTTTGAGTAGCAACAATCCGAATCTTCAAAATATACCTATTCGTACGGAACGCGGGCGACAAGTGCGTAAAGCTTTTGTTCCTAGAAATGAAGATTACATTTTATTAGCTGCCGATTATTCTCAAATAGAACTCCGTATTATCGCCGCTTTAAGTAAGGAGGAAACGATGATTGAAGCCTTTAAAAACGGCGAGGATATTCATGCGTCTACCGCCTCAAAAGTGTTTAATGTGCCTTTAAAAGAGGTGACACGAGAACAACGTGGCAATGCAAAAACAGTAAACTTTGGTATTATTTATGGTGTTTCTGCTTTTGGGCTTAGCAACCAAACCGATTTATCTCGTGGCGAAGCCAAAGAACTTATTGACACTTACTATGAAACCTATCCAAAATTGCGTGCCTATATGAGCGAGCAAGTGGATTTTGCCCGCGATAATGGCTATGTGCAAACCGTTTTAGGGCGTCGTCGCTATTTAAAAGATATAAATTCTAGAAATGCCATTGTTCGTGGCGCTGCAGAACGTAACGCCGTTAATGCACCTATTCAAGGAAGTGCTGCCGATATTATTAAAATTGCCATGATTAATATTCATAACAAACTGGAAGTTGGCAATTATAAAACCAAAATGCTACTACAAGTGCATGATGAATTGGTTTTTGATGTGTATAAACCCGAATTGGAAACCATAAAAACTTTAGTAAAAACCGAAATGGAAAGTGCCTTTATAATGGATGTGCCTTTAGATGTTGAAGTCGATACTGGTTTAAATTGGTTGGAAGCTCATTAAAATTCACCGAATTATGAAACACACTTTTTTAATCTTTTTTTACTTGTTTTGTTTTGTTATTATTTCTTGTAATAAAAATAAAACGAACCAGGTTATTATTGATTCGGATGCATTGGAGAAAAACAATGTAACTAATAGTTTTGAAAAATTTACGTTAAAAGACTTCTATATACATGATAGTAAATTAGCCTTCAAAACCGATAATATATTCAATACATTGAGCGAATCCGATAAGGCAGCTCAAATGATAATAAGTTCAATTGGTGAATTAGGGTATAGTTTAAAAAAAGCCAAACGTCTTGTTAAAAATAAAAAAGTTGGTGGATTTGTGATTTTGAAGGACACAAAAGAAAATCACAAAAAGGCTATTGAGGAACTTAATATAGTTGCCAAAAAAAACAATACTCTTGGACTCTTATTCAGTGCAGATGCAGAGCCAAGTCTTTTGAATAGCCGAATTAAAGGTTCAACAAAAGTTAAAAATACAATTGATATAAAAACCATTTCCGAAAGTGATTCTGTAGCAAAAACAATTAGCAAAGAATTACAAGAACTAGGTGTACATCAAAATTATGCACCAGTTATAGATGTTAGTCCTAACAACTCGGCTATAAAAAATAGAAGTTTCGGTTCTAATATGCAAAAAGTTGTTGCTCTTTCCAACGCTTTTGTTAAAAGCACTCAAAATGAAAATATTGTTGCTACTGCAAAACATTTTCCTAGGCATGGCTTAGTAAAAGGTGATACTCATTTCAATACTGTTTATATTGATGGAGAATTATTAGAAGTAGAAAATTACCAATCTATCATAGACGAAGGTGTCATTTCAATAATGGTGGCACATGTTGCAATAAAGAACAATCCTAAATACAATACTTTCAACATTCCAGCTTCATGCTCAAAAAAAATAGTTACTGGGCTTTTAAAAAATAAATTTAATTTTAAAGGATTAATTATTTCAGATGGAATGAATATGAAAGCTTTAGAACAAATTCCTAACGCAACATTAGAAGCATCTAAAGCAGTCTGTGATATAATACTAATCCCTAAAGATGAAGACGAAACGATTCAACTAATTTTAAATGAAATGAAAACAAATTATTTATATAAGACTCAGGCATATGAACCTATAAAGAAAATAATTCGTTTAAAAATTTGCTTAGGAATTATTTAAACAGAAAAAAAATGAGCACTGAATTAGTTAAAAAATCCTTATGGATGCTTTTTGGGATTACCCTTTTTAAGGCTCTTGATTCTATAATAATTTCACTAATTTATTACACTTTTCATCAAGTTCTAGAAAACAATTATTACTTTGTATCAAAAGTAAAGTTGTTTATTTTGTCTATTATAATAGGATTATATTTAATCGCTATCATATATTTTGCAATATCAATTGCAAAAAAATCACACTCAAAATTATTTAGGATTAAAGAAAATATTCCTATTTACACATTTATTGCAACACTGATAATCGCTATTTTTCTGGAGCCTCTTACCCTTTACATTTCTAAAAAAAAGATTGAAAACGCATTTAATGTCTTATCTAAAGCTGAATACATGAGCACTATCAACCTTTCAAGCATGGATGAATTCTTAAGAAACTCAATCTATATCTGTAGGTGGTCTGCGTTTATCATTTTAGTAGCATATTTGTTTGTTTTCATGAATAGACTTAAACACAAAACATATTAATTTGATTTTTTTATAAGAATGAAAAAACTTTATTAATTTATTGGAATACCATAAAAAGAATATTCGCTAACATTACATTCGCATGTTGCTTTAAGACGTATTCCAAAGATAAAAAAAAACACAAACAAGCCAATGATAATTTTATTAATTGGTATTTTATACTTCCGTTTTACCTTACCCGCTAGATGAAAAAGAATAAAGCAAAAGAATACAACAAATGTAATAGCCATTGGTAATGTAAACTTGTTAGTTATAATAATTTCATAGATATGGGTATATTCACCCATACATATATAACCAAAAAATTTAATGATTTTACTAACTTCGGGTTGGTATATATAATATTTGTGTTCTCTAAATTGTTGAAGTAATTGAATTGTAATCTTTGAATTAGGGTTTATTTTTTTTTCTATAATCCCATTATGAACCTGCTTTGCTAATACGGATAGTAAAACATTTCCTTTAGCTATAGAACTCTTGTTTACGCTATCAGTTTTCATTTTCAAAGCCTTTTCAAAAGCCCCTATAAAATCTTTTAATGTATATTCACTATAATCAGCATTTGAAATATCTGCAGGACTAACCTTATCAAAATCAGTCCCTATTTTTGTTTGCGCAAAGCATGTTAATTGCCCTATTGTTAGAAGCAAAGCAAAAACTGCTTTCATATTTGTATTAAAAAGTAGTTTCATTTATCAAAGAAAAAAACAATTAAATTAGAAGCCCGTTCAATTCTTGCCAATTTTGTTGTGGTGTTTCGTTTTAAATTTTCAAGGAATTTACCGTTATTAACATACAGTAGGTTTTTACTTCCTGTATCAAGATTTAGTATAAATTGAATTTCGTACCCTTCTCCCGAAAGCATATCAAAAACATCTTTTGAAGCCTTCATTACATAATCTCTCTTTGGTGAGCCCACAATAAGGTTTCGCAAAATATTTTCTTTTTTAGCCACTACCAAAAACCGCCTTTGTTTACTATCCGATCCCGAATATAGGCTTTTAAAATTTTCTTCTTTTGTCTTTAAATGAGAATAAACCAATTGTGTTTGAAATACAGACAATTTATTTTTTTCAACCCAACTGTAAAACAAATAGGAGTCTAGCGCACTTTCTCTTGGATTTAATTGAGAGTTAATATCTATAGTATCATTCTTTATCATGTCCAAATCATAAACGTGCTCCGCCAACACAAGCCCTCCAAAATTAGAAACCACTAATCCATCCATTATTTGATTGGGCATTTTATTAAGGAATTCACCTTCAAAAGCACATAATCCAATTGGCGTCCCATTACTAAAAAAGGCCGAAGTGTAAGATGCTGCGGTAACTAATAGAATGTTTTTTTCTTTTTTAAGTTCAATAAATTTTCTATAGGCATCATGAACCAAATACTTAACCTTTACTTTATTCTCAGCAATAGGCTTTGATGAAAATTCATATAAGTTATAATCTGTAGAGTTAAATGATAAAGTAGTTTTATTTATTAAGCCATGTGCAGGGTTTTGGGCAAAACTTAAATTTTTAGCAAATAAAAAGAATACAAAAAAAGCTATCCCAAATACGTTAATACCCTTTAATGATTCCATAATTAAATAATATGCCCTTTTACGAAAGTTTACCACAAATAATGTTTTTAAAAACAATAGAACAAGTCACTATTGAAAAAGATTCAATTAAGCTTTAAAACTACTAATTTATATCTTTTAAATAAAACTTAGAAGATATAAACGCTCTGTTCTGTAATGGGTATAAATTACAAACTATCATAAAAAATACTTTAATTTGTGATGCTTCAGGTCATTCTAAAATGATTACAAACATTAATTAACAAAAACAATTCACACAAAATTATTCGACACGTAAATTCTCTCAAACCCAAAACAACAAGTGTTTCTGGATGTATTTAGATAAAGAAAAACCTACTTATTAATCAAAACCCAAAGTTCCACCTCTTCCTCAGCTCGCCATTCCTGTTTGCGCATTGTTTTATTTGAAGCCGCTTTTACTTTTCTATTTAAACAAGTATCCAATTTAAAACGTCCGCCTTTGGCTAATTCCTTTTTAACAGGGTGGTCTTTAGTAACACCTGTTATTTGCGCTAAATTGGAGAACAAAACAACAAGTTTTCCTCCAGGCAATAGTCTTTTTGTAGCTTCAGCAAAAAACTCCGAAAATAGGTTTTTGTTGTAGTAAATAGCTTCATCGTTTTTATCGAGTTCTTGAGATGCTGGCAACCAAGGCGGATTAAAAACAATCAACTCCGTCTGCTTGTCCCATTTTCCAAAAAAAGATGCGAAATCGAGTTCTATTTTCCGAGACATTTTTGTGCCTTCCATAGACTCTGCGAGTCCAACAATAGCATTAGGGTTTGTATCTGTCCCGGAAACCTTCTGAAAACCATGCTTTACCATTTGAAAAGCCAATACACCACTACCAATACCTACATCTATTACAGATTTTTTAGGACCTTCGTAACGTTTTAACCAATTATCAAAAAGTATTAAATGATCAAACCGCGTAGGGAAATAAACACCATAATACGGATGAATTTTATTTCGCAATACAGGAAGTAAAACACCCTTTTGGAACCATTGCCATGAGCTATTAAGTCCTTGAACTTTGGAAAAAGGCAATAGAAAATTACTGGTTTCTGGATATAGTTTTGACAACCAACCAATAGCTGGCGCTTTTTTAACAGCTAATTTATGGTCCGAAATTTTTATATAAATAAGATTGGATAGCTTTCGATATGCCGCCCGATACGTGCGCTGCTCTTGGAACGTCTTGTTCGGTAAGGTTTTTTTAAGATGATTATGTAACTCATTAAGCAGCGCCAAACCATTACTATAAAATTCTGTTATGAGTATAGGTTTACCAGCTTCTAAACCTTTAATGGCACGATGAACATTTATAGATCTATTAAATTGTGGTAATGGTTGTTCAGGCAAAAAAGGCTCTGGTTTGTTTATAGCTATATCTGTAATCATCGTTTGGTTTTGAATTGAATTGAATTAAAAATAAAGGTCTTTTGATTATAAAATCGTACTGAAATTTGAACTCCTAAAACAAAAACTATCTTCGCTTCTTCTTACCCCTAAACTTAGCCTTATTCTTCCTTTGATTAAAAGGAATTGCATCATCGAAGGTGTTTTTTGCCTCTCCGGTTGGTTTGTTTTTACGCCACTTTTCAGTTTTTTCAGGAAGCAATACTTTTAATAAATCTTGACGTCCTAATTTGTTTAAAGTCTTTTTAATCCAGTCTTTATTTTCGTCTTTATACCAAAAGAAAAAACGATGTTGCTCATCTTTTTCCTTTCGGGTAATAGGTGTATTTACTTTTTTAAGCGTGTAAGGATGGTAACCACTATAATAAATTACCGTAGCCACCGTCATAGGTGTTGGCGTAAAGCCTTGAACTTGCTCTAACTGGAAACCCATATCTTTAGTTTCTGCAGCAAGATTAGCCATATCTTCAACTTCGCAAGCCGGATGGTTCGAAATAAAATAAGGTATCAATTGTAACTTCAATCCCTTCGCTATATTAATCTTATCAAAACGCTCTTTAAACTTATGGAAATAACTAAACGATGGTTTACGCATCAATTTTAAAACAGGATCACTAGTGTGTTCTGGAGCTACTTTAAGTCGTCCAGAAACATGCTTCGTCATCACTTCTTCGGTGTAATCGTCAAGCTCTTTTGGATCTGCATTTTTATTAAATTCAGGTACCAACATATCGTGACGAATACCACTTCCAATAAATGATTTTTTTACCTTCGGGTGACTATCAACCGCCTGGTATAATTCGGTTAACGGCTTATGCGATGTGTCTAAATTGCTACAAATAACTGGCGAAATACACGAAGGTGCTACACACTTATCGCATATAGATTGCACCTTGCCTTTCATCTTGTACATATTCGCACTCGGTCCACCAATATCAGATAAATACCCTTTAAAATCTGGCATATTAGCCACGGTGTCCACTTCTCTTAATACAGATTCCTGACTACGAGACGCAATAAACTTGCCTTGGTGTGCAGAAATCGTACAGAAACTACAACCACCAAAACACCCACGATGTATATTAATAGAAAACTTAATCATTTCATAAGCCGGAATAGGTCCACGCTTATTATATTTTGGGTGAGGCATTCTCGTGTATGGCAACTCAAAAGACGCATCAATTTCAGCTTCTGTCATCGTAGGACAAGGCGGATTAATCATCAATGTTTTATCACCAACTTTCTGAAAAATACGTCTTGCCGCTAACTTATTAGATTCTTGTTCTATAACCTTAAAGTTAGACGCATATTTTTTCTTATCCGCTAAACACACTTCATGCGATGCTATTTCAACATCTTCCCAATTACTATTTTTTGGGATTTTTGCACCAGCATCCAATAAAACAGCCGTTTGTTTAATCGTCGTAATACTAGAAAAAGGCACCCCTTTTTGCATTAAACGCACCACTTCGCGCAAGGGTTGTTCGCCCATGCCATAAACTAACATATCTGCTTTTGATGTTTCTAAAATAGAAGGCATCAGCTTATCACTCCAATAATCGTAATGCGTCACACGACGCAATGACGCCTCAATACCACCAATTAAAATAGGTGTATCTGGCCATTTATCTTTTAAAATATTCGAGTAAACCGTGGTGGCGTAATCTGGTCTAAAACCAATATCACCATTAGGTGTATACGCATCCTTATCTCTTCGCTTTTTATTCGCATTGTAATTGCTAAGCATCGGGTCCATACAACCACCAGTAACACCAAAAAACAATTTTGGCTTACCCATTTTTACAAAATCCTGAAGATTGTCTTTAACATTAGGTTGTGGTACAATGGCAACACGCAAACCATAACTTTCTAAAATTCGCCCAATAACTGCAGGTCCAAAAGATGGATGATCCACGTAGGCATCACCACTAAATAAAATAACGTCCAGTTCATCCCAACCGCGTATTTTCACCTCTTTGTTTGTGGTAGGTAACCAATCTGAAAGTTGTAATTCTTGCATAGCGCTGCAAAAATAGACAAAAATTGCCTCTTATGCAGTTATAATAAGTTTAGTAAAAAGAGTAGCTTTTTATTTTGGGCGTTCCCAAAGGGTCGGGCTTTACGTTTCAAGTCCTCGCTCGTACCTCGCTGTGGGCTTTTCACTGCAATCCCTAACGCGAATGCAATGGCTAATTGTCATTACCAAACTAAATTTAAATTAAACTACATCGCCTAAGAACACGCTATGCACATCATTTTAAAGGGTATTGCGAACTTAATGTATTGATACACGTATTATTTCGAAAACAACGTCTCTACGCCCTCTAACTTTTATGCTGTATTTAAATACATAAATCCTGATAGTTTTAAAACTATCAGGATTTATTAAGGTTTTATAATCTTATTAACCTACTACTTTATTATTATTTTTTTCACGGAAGCATTTCTACCGTCGCTAATTTTCACAAAATACAAGCCTGTTTGCAATGCGCTCAAATCCAATGTTTTAGAATCAGATGAGCCATCTAATTTAGCTGTAAATACTTTATGACCTAGTACATCAAAAACATTCACCAAATTACCAGTTGTATTTTTTATGTTAATAATTCCAGTTGTTGGATTTGGATATATTTTGAAAGGTACAACTTTAGAATTTTCTGTACTTTTTGTACCTAATATTATTCCTGCTTCTCCAATAAGGACATCCATATAAGTAAGATTATTAGATGCATCCATTATAGCTATACCTCCGTCTGAAGGAGCTTCTTGGGTCTTATTAGTTTTAGATTCTTCCTCAATTGGTACTATAATTTGAGTTAATTCATTAAATCTAGCGGTACCTATTCCTTCAGTACCTTCATCAAAACTAAACGTCAATCTGTAATGTCCTTCTCCTTCATTCTTACTACCCACGTCCCATGTATATCCAAACATTATTTTACCTTTTACATTAACTTCGGCATTGAAATATCCACTGCCATCTCCAGCTTCAAAAACAGCCTGATTTAATATAGGCTCATTTATAATGTCAAATTCTTCTTCTGGATTTGCTTCTGTCCATTTTTTTTCATCAGCTAACCAAGAAAGTCTTGACGGATTAAAGCTGCCACTTTTATAATTCAATTTTTGCATAGTTAATCTGGCTTTTGGAGTAAAAACAGTAGCTTGAGTTCCTGAACCATAAACTACTTCATCATCTAGTGTAGTTTGTAAACCATGAACTTCGTCAATACCCCAACTATCAACATGTCTCATACTAAATTGCATTACTGAATCTATGTCTTGCACTAAAACCACCTCAGTCCTTACCTTCGAATTGATTTTCCAGGCTAAAGATTCTAGGTTATCTCCCCAATCAACCCAGTTTACATAAAGTGTGTCGTTATCAGGAACAGATGCATTATAGGCTTGCCAAGTATTGTCTGCATCTTTTTGTATGTAAGCTTTATATACTTCAGAGACTCCATCACCCGGATCTGAATTATCTTCACATTTATTTGGGTTATTGTCTGATGGCTTACAACTATATAGTGTTGCTTGTGGGTCAATAGGGTCTTCGCCCCAAACATACCACCATTCACCATTAATTGTATAATCTCCCATAGTGCCACGTAATGCTTTAGAACCGCCATCGGCCCAAATTACTGGGAAGGATAAGTTATTTCCTGCGCCTTCAGGTGGTGCGGATACCATTTCAAATGAAACTGTAATTGGTATTCCTATTTCACCAGTCAAATCATCCTCAGCATAAGGTGTCACAGTCAAGTTATAATTTCCTTTTGTAAAGTCCTTTCCAGAATAATCACCATTTGTGTGACCATAAAGCGTATAAGGCGCAACATTTTGGCTACTTGACGTAGAATGCTCTCCGCTTAGTTCGAATTTAACACTACCAACATCACTTGTTGCTATTGCTTCAACACTAAGATTGGATATAGGAACTTCATTGATATCTATCCACATCCCGTCTGTAATTGAACCAAGAGACACATCATTAGCTGCATCAATGAGTTCTAGACCTGTTACTGCTACCCACGGAAGGTAATCACTCACATCTTCTCCAATAAGCACATCTATATAGGTTAAATTATTAGATGGATCCATCACTGGAACGCCGCCACTACCAGGTCCGCCTTCCTCGGTAATTTCAGTAGTTTTTGCTATTTCATGGTCTTCTCCCTCTTCTTCTTCTGCCACTATTATCTGAGTAAATTCATTAAATTTAGCAGTTCCTATTGCTTCATCACCTTCATCAAAACTAAACGTCAATCTATAGTATCCTTCTCCTTGATTCTTATCACCCACATCCCATGTATATCCAAACATTATTTTGCCTTTTACATTAATTTCGGCATTAAAGAAGTCAGGACCAGTTCCAGCTTCAGAAATAGCCTGATTTAATATAGGCTCATTTATAATATCAGCATGTTCACCTTGTGCTTCTGTCCATCCAGTTTCTGGTACCCAGATAAGTCTAGAAGGATCAATACTTGAGCTTGTGTAATTCAATTTTTGCATAGTTAATCTGGCCTTTGGAGTAAAAACAGTAGCTTGAGTTCCTGCAGCGTATACAGGCTCATCGTCAAGTGTAGTTTGTAAACCATGAACCTCATCTATACCCCAACTATCAACATGTCTCATACTAAATTGAGTTACAGAATCTATATCTTGCAATAAAACTATTTCTGCTCTGACCTTTGAATTAATTTTCCAAGCTATCGATTCTAGGTTATCACCCCAGTCAACCCAATCAACATTCAGAGTTTCTCCAGCTGGTACGGGTGCATTATGGGCTTGCCAAACATTCTTCAAATCTTTTTGTATATAAGCTTTATACACTTCCGATGTTCCATCACCAGGATCTGTACCATCTATACATTTACCACTATTATTATCTAGCGGTTCACAACTATAAAGTGGTGCTTGTGGGTCAATAGGGTCTTCACCCCAAACATACCACCATACGCCTTCAAGTGAATAGGCTTCTAATGTGCCGGGTAACACTTTAGATCCTCCATCTGCAAAAATAACTGGAAATGATAGGTTATTTCCCCCTATTTCACCGTCGTCGCCGCCACCGCCGCCGCCATTATGGCCACCGCCGCCATTGCCGCCGCCACCGCCGCCGTTACCGCCACCACCGTTACCTTGCGCGTTCATAGTCTGACTAGAACAAATAAATATAAATGGCAAAAAAACCATTATCCGTAAATAAGTAATTAATTTTTTCATGATTACATGATTTAATTAAACAATTAGTTAATGTTTTTAAATGTTAAGCGTTTCGTAAGTTGAAAACTTAACTTTTAAAAACTAAATAAACTTATAAATCTTTATAGGAGAATGAAATGATACCTATCAGTTTTAAGAGGTCAATGATACCTATCAGGTTTAAGAGATAACTGATATAAATCATTTATATAAATAAAGTAAAACCTATTAAGAAGCTCATAAACAAAAAACACTCAATTTAAAATGCATGAGGAGTTTTAAACAGGAAGATGTTTATGTGTTTAAAACACCTTATATATAACCATCTCTTATTTTAAATAAGCGTATGTCTTTTTTTAAAATCTATAACTAAGGCCTACCATCCAATAGAAAGTGTTTTCTAAATCCTCTTCATATATAGCCGAATCTACAGTTAAAGTTGCTGGGTTTTGTGGAACTACTAAAACGGGTAAAAAGGACACTGTAAAAGGCTTCGCCATATACCAAATGGGAATACTAAATTCTACTGCCATAAGGTCAAACTTTTCACTTTCCTCAAGCACTACAGTAGTTGTTTCAATAGGATCTGCCGTGCCTCCAGTACCTTGACCTGTCCCTGTGCTTCTTTCGCTACCAAACCTATTGTATATATAGTATTCTTTATAGAAATTCTGAGAACCTAAGAAAATCCCCATAGTAGGAGAGATTTGAAACTTTCTATCTGTAGAAACAAAATCGTGACTTATTTCAGAAGATAAAAAGATATCTGAAGTGCTGTTTTTATTAAAAAAATTGGTTAATGATAGGTTCAAATTAAAAACATCAAAATCATAACCTAAGGTAGCTGTTAAATCTGCTTCAACTTCAGAAATCACATTATAACTATCTGTGTTAAAAAAGTATTTTGTGAATGATATATCGCCACTAAATTTGTTAGAATTAATTTCATATCCAATGGTGCCTAAAAATAAATCAATCCTACTTTCATTTGACTTAGTAAGGAATGAAAAGGACCCCGTTGCATAAAGACCCGTTTTATTGAAATAAGTAATGGAAGGATATAAATATGGAGCAGAAATTGAATCTTTTCTACCTAAATAAACCGCATCATTCATGAAATTTACCGCTATAGAAACATAAGATGGATCTTCCATTTTGCTCTGCTCAACTGAATCTGATGTGTTTTGCCCAAAAACTGTATAATTGCATATAAGAATCAACAACAGGCTACTTAATTTATAGTTATAAGATTTCATGGTATATAGTAATTAAAAAAGGGTTTTTAGTAAAAAAAACCCTTTTTAGTTATTAGTTTAATAAACAGGTTTTTTTGATTTCTGTTTCTTAATTTGAGGTTTTTTCTGAATTTTATTTTTCTTTATAGATTTTTTATTAATCATTTTTCTATACTGAAACGTGTTTTTGTACATGTCACCAACCATATTTAAACATTCACCATCTTGCAAACGTAATTGTTTACGATCTCGTGTTTGATATGTTCCATCTGGATTAACCGTTGTGCCATTATTCAGTTTTAATTGTTCACGAATCTGATTTTGTGATTGGTTTTTAATTTGATAAGCTTCACCATCCATAACCATAATTTGATATCTATTTTGGTTACGTTCTTGAACTTGACTTTGTGACAACCCTTTATTCTCCTGCTGCACTTTGTAGCGATATTGGTATTCATTTCTATATTTTACGCCATCATTATCTAAGCATTCACCATCTTTTAAACGCAATCTATCACGATCTCTAGTCATATACGATCCATCCGGGTTTACCGTAGTACCATCATTTAATACTATTTTGTCTTTGAGTCGAATTTGGTCCTGGTCTTTAATTTGTAACACGTCTCCATCAACTAACATAACACGATCCTGATCTCTATCTTGAATTTTGTCCTGTGCGGATAGAGTTGTAGTTCCTATAATAGCCAACGCTCCTAATAAAATTAATGTTTTCATGGTATTTATTATTTAAAATTAATATGAAACTAAAGTAATTTCCATTTGTTGTATTACAAATGATATCCATCAGTTTCAACTAGGGTTTTAACGCCATTTTTATTGTAAAAGACATTAGATTTACTTTTGGAACTAACTAAATATTAAATAGTGCTCATCTTTTGTGTTTTTAAAATTAGCACATTGATATTTTTAAATTTTATGTAGATAATATGATACTACAAAAGAAATAATAGCATTATTTTGAATGGGGTAAAAATTTAATTATTACTCTTATTTTTTTTAAAGAAACTGGTTTTATTACTTCTGAATAAATTCTATAAGTGTTTCGTCTCGTAAACTTCGATTAATACAAGTATATCATTTTTGTAGACTCGCTCAGTTAGCTTTAGTTATATATGTTTCGCTTAAATACTTCTTTTTACACTTTAATAAAATAAACCCTGATAGATTTGATACTATCAGGGTTTATTCAGATTTTATATATTGATTACCTTTTTATGGATTTCTTAATACATTACCTTAAAATCAATTTTTTTATGGACGTATTTCTCCCATCACTAATTTTCACAAAATACACACCTGACTGCCATCCGCTTAAATTAAATGTTTGAATATTATATGAATCATCTATTTTAGTTGAAAAGACTTTTTGACCTAAAGCATTATATATAGTTGCTAGATTTCCGGTTGTACTTTCAATATTAAGGATGCCATTTGTTACTGGATTTGGATAAAGCTTCAAAACATTTTGTGAAAGCTTATCTTCAGTACCAAGAGTTGCAGATCCCGGACTAGCATAAATATCATATCCTTTATAATTACCAAAATAGTTACTAGAATTTTTCCAATTTACAGGGTTACTGTTATCTGATAAAGGGTCAATAAGTTCCATGGAATGCCCTTGACCTGCTGCCCCTTCTGGCCATGGTTTACCTGGAGTATAGGTAAGTGAATCTATCATAACACCTGAATGGTGATTAGTATTAACAATAAAAAGTGATTCTGCTTCATCATTACTTAAGTTAGCTCCCATCCATTCATGAACAATTACTCCAAAAACATCGTAAAATGCTGCAGAATTTTTGGCAGTAACCCAATAAGAACTGGGCTGTAATGCAAATTCAGGTAATTTTCCACTAGCAATACCTCCCTTTATCATCAGTCCGCCTAATTCAATGGGTGCATCCGTATTATTATACAACTCAATAAATTCAAGATTGTCGTTCTGCTCTTTAGGAGGCTCATCATACATAATCTCAGAAATAACGAGTCCTTTAGTAAGAGGATTATAGATGAATGTGCTTATACTTGTTACCATAGTATTTCCTGCAAGGTCTTTAATATTTGAAATTTCAAGATCATAATATTTACCAATGCTAATAGGTCTATTTAAATTCAAGGTCAACATATCTGGTTCAGTGTGAGTAATCGAGCCAATAGTCGGTAATTCCTTTAAATCAGTAATTTTATGTCCTCCAGATTCTGAATCACTATGTCCTGTAGGAGATCCAAATGAGAAAATATAGTTTGCTGGATCTAATGCTGATTCATCTACAGATTCGTTAAAGCCAATATTAATTTCATTTACATTAAGAGGTTTCGGTTCTAATGCAACCGGAGGGAATACATCTTCAGGTGCAGCATAAATATAAACATCATCAATAAATAACTTTGCTACAGTTCCATTTCTGGCGCCCGATTTTACTATAAATTGTAAAACCACATTCGGATTGTTATTTGCACTTGTGTGAAGGGGAAATGTAAATTCTTGATATGGTGTATCAGCATTTAAAAACCCACGATAATCTGTTCCCATAATAAACTTGGGTCCAAAGGTGAGTCCTTTATCCATCGATTGCTTTAAATAAAGTTTAACATGTTTATATGCCGCTGTGGCTTCGGTAGCTACCCAAAACTTAGCTACAACATTTTCCATACCTGTAAGATCAAGATCTAATTGGGCAAAGACTTCTACCTCTTCTTCTTCTTCACCCTCGGCAACAACTGGCCATAGTCCCATTGCAAAAGCACCCGTTCTTACATTGATATTCTCTTGGAATACCCTCCTATTATCAACATAATTTCCAAACCAATCGGTTATAAAATATAGGTTTTCGCCTTGCGTGAAAGTTTCATTTTCAAAGCCTTCTAAATAAGGGAATTGGGTTACTTGCCCATAGGTTTTTGAACAAAAACAGCATATCTGTAATACGAGTATTAAAAGTATAAATTTTTTCATAATTCTTTAATTTAAAAGTTAAACTTGATAATCTTACTAAATAGAAGCTAAAGTATATGTGCGTTTTAAAATATGAAATGATATTCATCAGATATTAAAAAATAACACATTGCGTATTGTATCTAAAGACATATCAAAAAGCCCTTACTCGTTATAAAGTTCTCTAGGTCTAAACGATGGATAACCCACATAGATATTACCACTAAACAAAATCACGTCTTGCAGATCCCAACCGCGTATTTTCAAATCTTTGTTTGTGGTAGGTGAGGAACCAATCTAAAAGTTTCAATTCCTAACGCGGTCATCCTTTCTAGGATTCAGCGTTCAAATAGCAATCACATCATTTTTTTAAGTAATTTTGCAGACTGTTTTATTAACGATGAGTATAATTTCAAAAGACATATCAAAAGCGGTTGCCCTTTTAAAGGCCGACAAAGTTGTAGCGATTCCTACCGAAACCGTTTATGGTCTTGCAGGAAACATATATAGCGAAAAGGCTATTAAAAGCATTTTTGAAACTAAAAAACGACCATTTTTTAATCCACTTATTGTTCATATTGCATCGGTTAAGCACTTAGAAGATATTGTAAGTTACGTTCCTGAAAAAGCAAAATTATTAGCCAAAGCCTTTTGGCCTGGGGCCATGACATTGGTGCTTAAAAAGCAATCTATAATCCCAAACTTAATTACTGCAGGAAAAGACACGGTTGCAGTACGCGTTCCAAACCATCCTATAACTTTAAAACTTTTAAGACAATTACCATTTCCTTTGGCTGCACCAAGTGCAAATCCGTTTGGAAGCATTAGTCCAACAAAACCAGAACATGTAGCCCGATATTTTAAAAACGATATTGATCAAGTGTTAGATGGTGGGGTTTGTTCTAGCGGAATAGAATCAACTATTATAGGGTTTGAAAACGATGAACCTACCATTTATCGTTTAGGTGCTTTAGCAATAGAAGATATTGAAGCAGTAGTTGGCAAAGTGACGATTAAAAACAGTAAAGAAATCAGTCCCGATGCACCTGGGATGTTAGACAGACATTATGCACCATCAACACAAACATTTCTAACCGATACTATTTTAGAAGAAATTAAAAAACATATAGGTAAACGCATTGGAATTCTTGTTTTTAAATCAGATTTAAAACAACAGACTATTACAACTCAAATCATCTTATCAAAAGATGGTGATATGGCAGAAGCCGCATCAAAACTTTATGATGCCATGCACGATTTAGATCATCAAAATCTCGATGTAATTATTGCTGAACGTTTTCCAGATTTTGGCTTAGGAAAATCTATCAATGATAGGTTGCAACGCGCTACCTTTAGTACTTAAATATTTCTAGTTGCAGCTGCCTGATTTTCAACTACAAAAAAACCTTAAACTAGGTTTGGTAATCCAATAGATTATCGTAAATTTGCAAACTCTTTTTGAGAGAGGAATGTTTAATAATTAAAAAATCATAGTGTGGACACATTAAGCTACAAAACGATTTCAGCAAACAAAGCTACTGTAAATAAGCAGTGGGTTTTAGTTGATGCTGAAGGTCAGGCGCTTGGTCGTTTAGCTTCTAAAGTTGCAAAACTTATAAGAGGTAAACACAAGCCAAACTTCACACCTCATGTTGATTGCGGAGATAACGTTATTGTTATCAATGCAGAAAAAATCACGTTATCTGGTAACAAATGGACTGACAAGTCATACATTCGTCACACCGGATATCCAGGAGGTCAAAAAAGTCTAACTGCTACAGAATTGTATGGAAAAGATCCTGCAAGAGTAGTAGAAAAATCAGTTAAAGGAATGTTACCTAAAAACAAATTAGGTGCCGCTTTATTCCGTAACCTAACAGTTGTTGTTGGTTCAGAGCATGCTCATGCAGCTCAAAAGCCAAAAACAATTAACTTAAACGAATTCAAATAAATGGATGTAATTCACAAAATTGGCCGTAGAAAAACGGCTGTTGCGCGCGCTTATGTTGCCCCAGGAAAAGGTAACATTACAATCAATAAAAAAGACTTAGCTAATTATTTTACTACCGCTACTTTACAGTACAAAGTAAAACAACCTTTAGTTTTGACTAACAATGACGCCAACTTTGATATTACAGTAAATGTATTCGGAGGTGGTATTACTGGTCAAGCAGAAGCTGTTCGTTTAGCCCTTTCACGCGTAATGTGTGAGATTGATGCTGAAAACAGATTAATCTTAAAACCAGAAGGTTTATTAACAAGAGATCCAAGAATGGTTGAACGTAAGAAATTCGGTCAGAAGAAAGCTCGTAAGAAATTTCAATTCTCTAAACGTTAATATCCTCAACTTGATTGGTAATCTGTTTATCAGTTCTCTCAATCTTGTCGAAATTAAAGTATTATTTAAAAAGTTCCTGAAACGAGTTCAGGACAAAAAGTTTAGCATCTAAATGACTAAGGCGAATTTTAAAAAATGACCACTTAATCATTGCTAATTCAACAGAACGTAAACTATTACAAAATGGCAGTAGAAGTAAAAGAATTACTTGAAGCAGGTGTACACTTCGGACACCTTACGCGTAAGTGGGATCCAAACATGGCGCCTTACGTATATATGGAGCGTAACGGCATCCATATTATAAACCTTTACAAAACAGCGGCTAAAATTGATGAAGCTGGAGCAGCATTAGCAAAAATTGCAGCTTCTGGTCGTAAAATTTTATTCGTTGCAACAAAAAAGCAAGCAAAAGATATTGTTGCTGAAAAAGCTGGAGACATTAATATGCCTTACATCACTGAAAGATGGCCAGGTGGAATGTTAACTAACTTTGTTACTATTAGAAAAGCTGTTAAAAAAATGGCTACTATTGATAGAATGAAGAAAGACGGTACGTTCATGACATTGTCTAAAAAAGAACGTTTACAAGTTGATCGTTTAAGAGCTAAGTTAGAAAAAAACTTAGGTTCTATTAACGATATGACTCGTTTACCAGGTGCTTTATTTGTTGTAGATATTAAGCGTGAGCATATCGCGATTAAAGAAGCTCAAAAATTAAACATTCCAATTTTTGCAATGGTTGATACCAATTCAGATCCACGTCAAGTAGATTATGTTATCCCTGCAAATGATGACGCTTCTAAATCGATAGATAAAATCTTAACGCATGTAACATCTGCAATATCTGAAGGATTAGCAGAACGTAAAGCTGAAAAAGATGCGGCTGCAGCACCTAAAGAAGAAGCTCCAAAAGCTAAAGTTGAAGTGAAAACTGAAGCTAAAGAAGAGGCTCCTAAAGCTGAAGTTGTAGTTGAAAAAGCTGCTCCTAAAGCTAAAGCTGCACCAGCTAAAAAAGCTGCTGCTGAAGAAGAAGAATAAAAAACATTAATACAACACAAATAAGTCGTTTAGTTCTTTTCTTCATTGAAAATATATTGAACGACTTTTTTAAATTAGAACAACTATGAGTACTACAGTAAAAGTAACAGCCGCTGAAGTAAATAAATTAAGACAAGCTACAGGTGCAGGCATGATGGACTGCAAAAAAGCCTTAGTTGAAGCTGAAGGCGATTTTGATAAAGCTATCGCAGTTCTTCGTAAAAAAGGACAAAAAGTAGCGGAAAAAAGAGCAGATAGAGATTCATCTGAAGGGGCTGCTGTCTCAAAAATTAACGCAAGCCAAACTGAAGGTGTTGCAATCGTTTTAGGATGTGAAACAGACTTCGTTGGTAAAAATGAAAACTTTATAGCATTAGCTAATGAGTTAGCTGACATTGCATTAAACACCAACTCAAAAGAAGCCTTTTTAGCTGCCGATTGTGGTGGCATGAGTGTTGCTGAAAAATTAATTGAACAAACTGGAGTTATTGGTGAGAAATTAGACATCACTGCTTTTGAGAAATTAGAAGCTCCTTATGTTGGTTCTTATGTTCATATTAACAAAATTGCTGCTTTAGTAGGATTGACTGCAAAAGTTGATAACGCCGAGGTTTTAGTTAAAGATGTGGCAATGCAAGTAGCTTCTATGGGAGCATCTTCATTATCTTACAAAGATTTTGACCCTGCTTTTGTAGCATCAGAAACTGAAGCAAGAATCGCAGTAATTGAAAAAGATAATATTGAATTAGGGCGTTTAGGTAAAACACTTAAAAATGTGCCTAGTTATATTTCTATGGCTCAATTAACTCCTGAAGTTATTACTGAAGCTGAAGAAGCTGCAAAAGCTGAATTAAAAGCTGAAGGTAAACCAGAACAAATCTGGGATAGAATTTTACCAGGTAAAATGGAGCGTTTTATTTCTGATAACACAACTTTAGATCAAGAACAATGTTTATTAGATCAAAAGTTTATTAAAGATGATAAGCAAACTGTCGCAGCGTATGTTTCTACTTACGGCGAAGTTGAAATCGCTGGTTTCAGGCGTGTTACAGTAGGATAAGAAATTCCTGCGAGAGCGGAACCCAAATACAATTCAAACCACTATTCTTTTAAAGAGTAGTGGTTTTTTTATTCAAAATTCGAGTTTCATATAAATTCAAAAATAAAAAAATTGTGTAGCTTTGTCCAAGCTCAGTAAATAACTCATGAAATACAAAAGAATACTCCTCAAACTATCTGGTGAAGCATTAATGGGAAACCGTCAATATGGTATAGATCCAGACCGATTAGCAGAATATGCCGAAGACATTAAAACAATTACAGAAAAAGGTATTGAAGTTGCCATAGTTATTGGTGGCGGAAATATTTTTAGAGGTGTTGCAGGAGCAAGTAAAGGCATGGATCGCGTTCAAGGTGATTATATGGGCATGTTAGCAACCGTAATTAATGGTTTAGCATTACAAGGTGCTTTAGAGGATGCTAACATTCCAACAAGGTTACAAACAGCGATAAAAATAAATGAGGTGGCGGAACCTTTTATAAGAAGAAGAGCGATGCGTCATCTAGAAAAAGGTCGTGTTGTTATTTTTGGTGGAGGAACAGGAAACCCTTATTTCACTACTGATTCTGCAGCTGTTTTGCGTGCTATAGAAATTGAAGCCGATGTGATTTTAAAAGGCACAAGAGTTGATGGAATTTATAATGTAGATCCTGAAAAAGACGATAAGGCCATTAAATTTAATTCAATATCATTTGATGATGTATTAAGAAAAGGATTAAAGGTTATGGACACCACAGCGTTTACTTTGAGCCAAGAAAATAAATTGCCAATTATTGTTTTTGATATGAACAAAAAAGGGAATCTACTTAAAGTGGTTTCTGGAGAAAATATTGGAACCGTAGTTAACGTATAATTATTGGCGTAATTTTTGAATCAATAAATATAATTTGAAATAAAAGTTTAAAACAATGGACGAAGACATACAATTTATATTAGATGCAACAAAAGAAGCTATGGTTAATGCCATAAAGCATCTTGAAAAAGAATTTGTAAATATAAGAGCAGGTAAAGCTAGTCCTGCAATGCTTGGTAGCGTTATGGTAAACTACTACGGCTCGCAAACACCTTTAAGTCAAGTTGCAAATGTGAATACCCCTGATGGTAGAACCATTACAGTACAACCTTGGGAAAAAAGCATGCTTCAAGAAATAGAACGTGGTATTGCCTATGCAAATCTTGGATTTAATCCTATGAACAATGGTGAAACAATTATTATTAATGTTCCGCCATTAACTGAAGAACGCCGTAAAGATTTAGCTAAACAAGCTAAAGCTGAAGCTGAAGATGCTAAAGTAAGTATTAGAACCGCTCGTAAAGATGCGAATAACGACATCAAAAAAAATGATGATGTGTCAGAAGACTTAAAGAAAAATGCTGAAATAGATGTGCAACAAATGACAGATTCGTACGTTAAAAAAGTCGATGATCTTTTCGATAGTAAAGAAAAAGAAATCATGACCGTATAATACCGTACTAAATAAATTGGTTTTAAAGCGACAATTTCGTCGCTTTTTTTTATAAATACTTAGTCTATAGGGTTTTAAAAATGCTAAAAAGTTGTTATCTCTTTATTTTAATTATTTGTACAACTCATGTGCAAGCACAATCATTCTCAGAAAAAGACATAGAACCTAGACAAGATACCATTAAAAAGAAGGAACTATTAAAAAGCCTTGGAAATGGATTCATTCCTTCAAAATATTTTAATCTGGATCTACGATACTTAATAAAATTTAACCAATATGAAGGCGTAAGAACCGGTCTTGGTGGTGTTACTAATTCTGCTTTTTCAGAAAAATATAGAATTAATAGCTACCTTGTTTATGGTTTTAGAGACCATCGTTTTAAATATAGTATTGGAGGAGGTTTTAGATTAGCCGAAACAACTAATACATGGATAAACCTATCTTATACAGATGACTTACAGGAAACCGGCAGCACAAAATTTCTAACAGATAAACGGTTTTTTCAGTTTTTTGAACCTCGTTTATTGAATATTAATTTATTTCACAAACACATTACAAAAGCCATAACATTAGAACATCAACTTTTACCTAGTTTGTTATCTGAAACAGAATTAGCAATAAGTAACATAGATCCTACATATAACTACAGCTATGTATTAGATAATACAACTACTAATTCTTTCCATTTAAGCACGGCTAAAGTGGCCTTTCAATGGAGTCCATTTAGCACCTTTGAATCTTCAGAAAAAGGAATTAAAGAAACCAAAGATGGTTACCCTAAGTTTACAGTTCAATACACTAAAAGTTTTAATGATGTTTTTGGCAGTAATTTTGGTTTTTCAAAATTCGATTTTAGAACCATTCATAAAATTGGAAAAGATGATGACTCGTTTTCAAAAATCACAATCGTTTCTGGAATCGCTAACGGAAATACGCCTATTACTCATTTATATCATGCCTATCCAAACAATATTACAAAAGAAACGATATTGCAACGTTTTTCTGTGGCTGGGTTAAATAGTTTTGAAACCATGTATTTTAATGAATTCTTTTCAGATAAATTTGCCACGTTTCAACTAAAACATTTTATAAAACCTTTTAATATTTCAGTACGATACAAACCCCAATTGGTTTTAATTACCCGATTTGCTATTGGAGATATGGATAACCCTGAGAGGCATCAAAACATTTCGTTTGGTTCATTAAAAAAAGGCTATACAGAATCTGGTTTTGAACTTAATAAATTACTATTTGGTTTTGGTTTAAGCTTTACTTATCGATATGGTGGTTATCATTTACCAGAATTTGGTGATAACGTTGCAATAAAGTTTACATTTAACGTCTCATTATGAGGTATTATACTTGTTTTTTCTACCTTTGCCCATCTTTTAACTAAACATGTTTAAACTTTTTACAAAAGACTTTTGGGATGTTACCGCAAGATTAATTTTACGTAATAAAATTTTGATTCTTGTTGGTATTCTTTTGGTTACTATTTTCTTTAGTCGTCAATGGGAGAACATGCGTTTAGCCTATAGCGAGGCGAATATGTTGCCAGACGATCATGAAGTAAATATTACTTATAATAATTTTTTAAAAACCTTTGGCGAAGAGGGAAACCTCATTGTTTTAGGTGTAAAAGACCCCTCGCTTTTTACTGTAGAAAAATTAAATGCTTGGAATAAACTTTCTGAAGATTTCAAAAGCGATATAGCTGTTGAAACTGTAATTTCAATAAAAGACCTTCAGAAATTAATAAAAGACACTAAAAATGAAAAGTTCAACTTAGAACCTTTTATAAAAGACTCCATTACATCTTTAGCTCAAATTAAAACACTTCAAGACGAGCTTTTCAAAAAATATCCATTTTACGATAATTTCTTATTCAATAAAGAAACAAAAACAATACGAACGGCTATTTACATGGATAAAGCCATTGTAAATACATCAGCAAGAAAAGATTTTGTTGTAGATGTTTTAATACCAAAGATTAAAACTTTTGAAGACAAATATAATTTAGATGTTCGAGTATCAGGTATGCCTTATATCAGAACTTTAAACTCTCAAAATATTGTTGACGAAATTAATTTATTTGTTATTGCTGCGCTGCTTGTAACATCTATCATTTTCTTTTTCTTTTTTAGGTCATTTCGAGCCACTTTCATTTCGCTTATTGTAGTTTGTATTGGTGTAGCGTGGACTTTAGGGATTATAGGTCTGTTAGAATATGAAGTAAGCGTTTTAACTGCACTAATTCCGCCTTTAATTATTGTTATAGGTATTCCAAACTGTATTTTTCTAATTAATAAATATCAGCATGAAGTAAAACTACATGGAAACAAAGTAAAATCGTTACAACGTGTTATCACAAAAATTGGTAATGCGACACTAATGACTAACGTGACTACCGCCTCTGGTTTTGCAACATTTATTTTAACCGAGAGTAAACTTTTAAAAGAGTTTGGTATTGTAGCATCATTAAGCATTTTGGCCATTTTTATTCTCTGTTTATTGATTATTCCTATCATATATAGCTTTATGCCATATCCTAAAGATCGCCACTTAGAACACTTAAATAAGCGTTGGATAGGTGGTTTTGTAAATTGGATGGAACGTATGGTGAGGCAAAAAAGAATTGCTATCTATATTACCTCTGTAGTTTTACTAGTAGTAAGTATCATTGGAATTTATCAAATAAAAATATCTGGAAGTTTAATTGAAGATATGCCTCAAGAATCTGACTTCGTAAACGATATTCGGTTTTTTGAAGAGGAGTTTAATGGTATTATGCCATTAGAAATCCTGGTCGATACCAAGCGTAAAAAGGGTGTAATGAAACTTTCCACGCTTAAGCGTATGGATGCCCTTGAAGATTTAATTATCGAAATTCCTGAGCTTTCAAAGCCCATTTCAGTCGTCAGTTTGGTTAAATATTCTAAACAAGCCTATTACAACGGCAACACTAAATTTTATCAGTTGCCAACCTCACAAGAAAATAGTTTTATTCTATCGTATGCAAAAAACTCATCTTCAGATGTTGACTTACTAAAAAACTTTGTAGATAGTACTGGACGATATGCTCGTATTACCACCTTTATGAAAGATATAGGTACCGATAAGATGGAACGTATAGAAGAAAATCTTCAAACAAAAATAGACAAGGTTTTTCCGAAAGAACGCTATGATATTACTATGACTGGTAAAGCCTTAGTGTTTCAAAAAGGAACAAAATATCTTGTTAAAAACTTAGTCATATCACTCTCATTAGCCATATTTTTAATTGCTTTATTTATGGCATATTTGTTTAGGTCTGGACGAATGATAATCATATCTCTCATTCCAAACTTATTACCTCTTCTTGTAACGGCTGGTTTAATGGGTTACTTAGGAGTCCCTATAAAACCTTCCACTATTTTAGTATTTAGTATTGCTTTTGGTATTTCTGTTGATGATACCATTCACTTTTTAGCAAAATACAGGCAAGAACTTCAAGCTAATAATTGGAAAATTAAAGTGTCTGTTTATGGTGCTTTGCGCGAAACTGGTGTAAGCATGTTTTATACTTCTATTGTTTTGTTTTTTGGTTTCTCTGTATTTACCATTTCAAGTTTTGGTGGCACCGTAGCTTTAGGAGCTTTAGTTTCAGCCACATTATTATTTGCTATGTTGTCTAATTTACTGCTTTTACCTTCTTTATTACTTTCTCTAGAACGTAACATCGCAAACAAACAAGTGCTTAGAAAACCTTCAATAAATATTATTCCAGAAGAAGATGAGGTAGAGGATTAAATTCTAATATTTTGAAAATTATTTCAAATTTCAACTCCTTTAAATTTTGGAATTTAGAAATTGAATTTTGATAAATGAAACCTTTATATTTACACTATTAATTTTAAAAATGTGTGACTTTGAAAACTGTTTCAGAATTATTATCAGAAGATATTATTATACCAGAGGTAGAAATTAAAGGCTGGGTAAGAACCTTTAGAGCCAATCGTTTTATCGCTTTAAATGATGGCTCAACAATTAATAATATTCAGTGTGTTGTTAATTTTGAAAACTTTGACGAATCCTTATTAAAAAGAGTTACAACTGGAGCCGCAATTCATATTAAAGGCGAACTAGTTGAGAGTCAAGGTAAGGGACAAAAAGTTGAAATTCAAGTTAGTGAATTAGAAATTTTAGGAGACTCTGACCCCGATACTTATCCCATTCAACCAAAAAAACATTCTTTTGAATTTCTCAGAGAAAATGCACACTTACGCACTAGAACAAATACGTTTAGTGCGGTAATGCGATTACGTTCAGCACTTTCATTCGGTATTCATAAATACTTTAATGATAATGGATTTTATTATATGCATGCACCAATTATTACTGGTAGTGATGCTGAAGGGGCGGGCGAAATGTTTAAAGTATCAAGTCTTGATGCTAAAAATCCGCCACTAGATGATCACGGAAACATTGATTATTCAAAAGACTTCTTCGGAAAAGAAACCAATTTAACCGTTTCAGGACAATTAGAAGCAGAAACTTATGCCATGTCTTTAGGTAAAGTCTATACTTTTGGACCAACATTTAGAGCTGAAAATTCAAATACATCACGCCATTTAGCTGAATTCTGGATGATTGAACCCGAAGTCGCTTTTATGGATTTAGCTGGAAATATGGACTTAGCAGAAGACTTTATGAAATCTGTTATTAAATATGTTTTAGACAACAATCGTGAAGATTTAGAGTTTTTAGACAAACGTCTTCAAGATGAAGAGAAAACAAAACCTCAGGCAGAACGCAGCGATATGACTTTAATTGAAAAGTTAAACTTTGTTACAGACAACAATTTTAAACGTGTTAGCTATACTGAAGCCATTGATATTTTAAGAAATTCTAAACCTAACAAGAAAAAGAAATTCAAATATTTAATAAATGAATGGGGAACAGATTTACAAAGTGAACACGAACGTTTTCTAGTAGAAAAACATTTTAAATGTCCGGTTATTTTGTTTGATTATCCAGCAAATATTAAAGCCTTTTATATGCGTTTAAATGAAGATGGTAAAACCGTTCGCGCTATGGACATTCTTTTTCCTGGTATTGGAGAAATAGTTGGTGGTGCACAACGCGAAGAACGACTGGATGTTTTAAAAGAAAAGATGGCTGCTTTAAATATTCCTGAAGAAGAACTTTGGTGGTACTTAGATTTACGCAAATTTGGAACTGCAGTTCATTCAGGTTTTGGTTTAGGCTTTGAACGTTTAGTTATGTTTGCTACAGGCATGAGTAATATTAGAGATGTTATTCCGTTTCCTAGAACGCCACAAAACGCAGAATTTTAAAAAATATTAAAAAAAAAGTGAATCTTGGTACGACTTTGGTATACTAATCCCTTTTTATATCTTTGAGTAACAACCTGAATAAACCACATGCTTAAACAATATTTACAATTTAAATTATCACAAAAACTGTCGCCGCAGCAAATTCAATTAATGAAATTGATACAGTTGCCTACACAAGCTTTTGAGCAACGTTTAAAGCAAGAACTAGAGGAAAACCCTGCATTGGAAGGTGGTAAAGAAGAGAGTCCAGGAGACGAATTAGATTCGGATTTTGACAACTCTACTGACGACTATGATGACAACGAATCAATAAACACAGAAGATATTAACGTTGATGAGTATTTAAGTGATGATGAAATCCCAGATTACAGAACGCAAGTCAATAATTACAGTAGTGATGATGAAGAAAAAACAATGCCTTATGCAGCGGGAACTTCATTTACGCAACATTTAAAAAATCAATTAAACACGTATCGACTTTCTGATGAAGAACGTGATATTGCTGAATTTTTAGTTGGGAGTGTTGATGAAAGCGGTTATATAAGACGAGAACTAAGCGATATTATGGACGATTTGGCCTTTACACAAAACGTTTATACTACTGAAGAACAAATTGAAAACGTTTTAAAAATAGTACATCAACTTGACCCTGGAGGTGTTGGTGCGAGAAATCTACAAGAGTGTTTAAGTATTCAATTACATAGAAAAGATAAAACAGCAGATACTGAATTAGCTGTTAATATTATTGATAACGCCTTTGATCAATTTACAAAAAAGCATTACAAAAAATTACTTCATAAATTTAATATTACTGAAATTCAGTTAAAAGATGCCATATCTGAAATTGAGCATTTAAACCCCAAACCAGGAGGCTCTTATGCTGGAAATAACAGAATTGTAGAACATGTTGTGCCAGATTTTGCAATTAAGATTGTTGATGGTGAATTAGAGTTAACATTAAACGGAAGAAACGCACCAGAGCTTCATGTTTCGCGAGAATATAACAATATGCTTAAAGGGTATAAAGATGCCAAAGATAAGTCTAAATCACAAAAAGATGCGGTAATCTTTATTAAACAAAAACTAGATGCTGCCAAATGGTTTATTGAAGCTATAAAACAACGTCAGCAAACTTTATTTGTAACCATGAGTTCAATAATGCATTACCAAAAAGAATATTTTCTTTCTGGTGATGAACGCAATTTAAGGCCTATGATTCTTAAAGATATTGCAGATGAAATAAATATGGACGTCTCCACGGTTTCAAGAGTTGCAAACAGTAAATATGTTGACACACCATATGGTACGAAGTTGATCAAAGAATTCTTTTCTGAATCGATGAAAAATGATAAGGGAGAAGACGTTTCTACAAGAGAAATAAAGAAGATTCTAGAGACTGTTATCGAAGAAGAAAATAAGAAAAAGCCTTTAACCGACGAGAATTTAGCTTCTATCTTAAAAGAAAAAGGGTATCCTATAGCCAGACGTACTGTTGCAAAATATAGAGAACAATTAGATATCCCTGTAGCACGTTTACGTAAAAAAATATAATGGATAAACTATTAAAGAGTATTTCATATGTTTTTCATCCTTTGATAATGCCTTTATTGGGTGTCATTTTCTACTTTTCAAAATCACCTCGTTACATTCCGTTTGATATTATTCAAGCAAAAATGGTGTCTCTTTTTATATTAACTGTTATACTTCCTATTTTACTGTATTTGTTATTAAAAACAGTTGGAGTGGTTAATACCATTAACCTCAAAACAACTAAAGAGCGTATTTATCCTTTATTACTTAATGGCATTGTAATATTAATAGTTTTGCAACGTATTTTAACACCAACTCAAGCTATTGAGCTTTACTTTTTCTTTGTAGGGATTCTTATATCTAATATGGCTTGTTTATTACTTGTTATCATGAAGTTTAAAGCAAGTATTCACATGATAGCTGTGTCTGGAGTGTTTATGTTTTTCATAGCCCTTAGCATTCACTTTAGCATTAATATAAATGGAACACTCGCTTTAATGTGCATAATTATGGGAGCTATTGCCACATCCAGATTACATTTAAAAGCACATACTTATAAAGAGTTAATTTTAGGAGTTTTTATAGGGTTTATACCCCAACTCATATTGGTTAGCTATTGGTTATAATATGTAGAACATTAGTCCTATTTTAATAGCATGGACATCTAAGTTCTCGCCATTTATTTTCGCATCATCGGAGAATATTGAATTTAAAGCATAATATACGTGAATGTTCCAAGTGTTATAACCGGCACTAAGCGTAAGACCATATTGAAACTTATTAAAATCGCTATTGTTGGTGTATTTAATACGTCCCAAATCACCTTCATATTTTGAAGTATTTGCTATGGTATAACCAAACTTAAATCCTGTATAAATACGCCAAAAATTGTAATCAGTGGGTGTTGATGACCGCCACCTAAACTCTATGGGTATTTCTATTAAATGAGTTGAAAATTTATTTTTTAAGTACGTTTGCCTATCCTCAATAATGCTGTACTCAAATACATTTGCGTTATTTTTATTAATAAAAAGGTCTTGATTAAATGAATTTGTAGAATACCCCAAACCGATGCCTATAGCAATATTTCTATCTTTATTAATCGGCATATCTTTAATAAATCCTAAATGGAAACCTAATGAAAATCCACTCTGATTAAGTTTTTCAAGTTTTCTTCCTAATAAGTTATAGGTAACACCTGCATAAAATTGATCTTCTTTATAAAGTGAATCAACTTCTTTAACCGTATTTTCTTGAGTATAACAAAAAGAAATACTTGATAAACAAAACAAGACAAATAAAAGATATCTCATCTAAGACTACTATTACGAGAGTTATTATATAACCTCACAATACTAATTAAAATTGTGAAGTATCCAAAAAAAATAAAGGCGCTTTGAGATTTCAAAGCGCCTTTATATAAAATTAAGAATGTAAAATTAATCTCTTCCAAACACACTACCCTTTTTGGTTGTGTAGTTTAATTTAAGCGCATTAACTTTACGTAGTTCTTGCTTTATATCACCAATTAATCCCATATTGGCATCACCATCAACCTTTAAGGCTGTAGTTAAAAATGGAATTAACTCTTCACGCTTGGAAGCGCGCTCCTGGGCAATAAAAGCAGCAATATCTTTTACACTAGCGAAGTCATCATTAAGCTGTATTCTAGCTTCTGTACCATACTGTTTGTAATTTTGACTCGGTTGACCTGCATATATGTACATTACCAAATCTTTTTTGTCAAGTTTCTCAACTTGATCGGCGAAAGGTAAATTATTTGCAATTTTTAAGGTGTTTTGCCTCATCACTGTGGCAACCATAAAAAAGAACAATAACATAAATACGATATCAGGCAATGATGCCGTATTAACCGCTGGCAGATCGCCACTTTTTTTCTTATTAAATTTAGACATATCTATAAATGTTAAATTTTAATCTATTGTACTTCTGAAAGCTTTTGAGGATAATCAACCTTTATTTGATCAATTTTCTCTTTAAGCTTGACTTTATTCCCTGGCCAATTTACATCCTTATAATTAGCTTCCATTTCTGTAAATGGCATACCATATTCGGCTTCGGCTCTAACATCTCTTAACTCATTATATGCAGCAACCAATTCATTTTGAACTGCAATGTATGTTTTATAAGATGTTTCTCGTTCGTTCTTTAAAGAAATAATAGCTTTATCAGGATTATCTGAAGATGAAGGGTCCTTTTTACCTTGACAATAATTACATGATCCGTCTCCACCATTATCCAAAAACTCTCTGGCTGCTTCTCTTAAATCTTTCAGTTCCATTATATTATCTTCTACAAGTAATTGATCTTTACCATTTAATAAAACCGTAAAGATGTTTTTTTGCTTGATAATAACATCTTCGTCAGAGTCTTCCATAGGAGGAAGTTTTCTGTTAATACCAGAATCTGTTTCGATAGTTGTTGTTACTAAAAAGAATATTAATAATAAGAAAGCAATGTCGGCCATGGAGCCTGCATTTACTTCTGGTGCTGCTCTTTTTGCCATAATTTATTTATTAAACATTTTTTTAACTCCACCAAAAAGCATAGAGCCGATTGCAACTACTGCAAGAATGTAAAAAGCATTTAATCCTGCTCCTACATTTTTTGATATCGATTCCGTAATTCCCAATCCTTTATCATTAAAAGGTTGTAAATCTAAATCTGAACCTGATGATATAAAATAAGATATTATGATTACCGCTGCAAATGCACCAACTGTCATTAAAGTCTTTTTAATATCTCCAGCAAACAATCCTTTGATTACAAATAATAAAACTAACAGAAGCACTATGCTTAATACTGCATAAGCTATCAATAGCATATTACCGCTCATACTTAGAGCTGTATCTTCATCTCCCGCGATAATTATTAGTGCAACAATGGCACCAATAATAGCTAGGGCAAAAGCTACTATTTTTAAAATTTTATGTAAACCCATAATTCTTTTATTTAATTATATTATTATTTCTTGTTTCTAATTAATAGATCCATTAACGTGATAGAAGCATCTTCCATATCGTTAACAATACTATCAATTTTAGCAATAATATAATTGTAAAAAATTTGAAGTATGATGGCTACTACTAAACCAAATACCGTTGTTAAAAGAGCTACTTTAATACCACCAGCAACAAGTGATGGTTGCATATCTCCGGCAGCCTCAATTTTATCAAATGCTTGAATCATACCAATTACCGTTCCCATGAAACCAAGCATTGGTGCAAGTGCGATAAATAACGAAATCCAAGATACATTTTTCTCTAGTTGACCCATTTGAACACCACCGTAAGCTACGACAGCTTTCTCAGCAGCATCTAAACCTTCATCTGTCCTATCCAAACCCTGATAGTAAATGGATGCGATAGGTCCTTTTGTATTTCTACAAACTTCTTTAGCAGCTTCAACACCACCTGAAGATAAAGCATCCTCAACATCTTGAGTTAATTTCTTAGTGTTTGTAGTTGATAAGTTTAAAAAGATAATCCTCTCTATAGCAATTGCTAATCCTAGAATTAAACATAATAATACAATACCCATAAAGCCTGGCCCCCCCTCAATAAATCTCTTTTTTAATTCTTGATGAAATCCAAGTTCTTCAGCGGGTGCGTCATCTTGTGTCATTGTTGTAACTGTTGTTACAGATGTACTAGCGTTAGCAATTGTAGTTGCATTAGCAGTTCCGAATGCCACCATTACTGTTATGGCAAGGATAGAAAATAATCTTTTCATGTTTCGATCTTAATTTTATTAGTTTAAGTGTTAAAGATATAAAAAAAAAGTAATTAAAAATAATAAAAAAAACAGCAGAGAGGAAGGGATTCGAACCCTCGATACGCTATTAACGCATACACGCTTTCCAAGCGTGCGCCTTAAGCCACTCGGCCACCTCTCTAAATTTAATTACACTAATTACCGGGGTTCAAATAACAAAAAAAACTTTGAAGACTAAAATTTTAAGAGTTAATTTTAAGTCATTTCTCCACGCAAAGGAGCTTCATATATGGTTTTGAAGGTGTTACCAGAAATATTTTGTCCCAACATATACATCAATTTAGCGACAGCAGCTTCTGTAGTGATGTCTTTTCCGGAGATTACACCAATTTTTAGCAAGGTACTGCTCGTTTCATAATGCCCCATCATAACACTTCCACCAGAACATTGCGTAATATTTATAATATGTATGCCTTGTGATATGGTTATTTTTAAAATATCAATAAACCATTTTTCGGTAGTACAATTTCCTGCACCATACGTTTCAAGAATAACTGCTTTTAAATTTGCACTATTAAGCACACTTTCTATAACTGCCTTAGAAATACCTGGAAATAATTTTAAAATTGCAATATTCTCATCTAAATTTTTATTAACCTTAAGTTTCTTTCTAAGATTTGGTTTAAATAAATATTCATAATTAATCTTTAGATGCACTCCAGATTCAGCTAAATCGGGATAATTCAAGGAAGCGAACGCCTGAAAATGTTCTGCATTAAGTTTGATTGTCCGGTTACCTCTATATAATTTATATTCAAAATACAAACATACTTCCTTAATTGCGGGCTTACCTTTATATTGCATTGAAGCCACTTGAATAGATGTGATTAAATTTTCTTTAGCATCTGTGCGTAAATCACCAATAGGTAATTGAGACCCGGTAAATATCACAGGTTTTGCTAAATTTTCTAGCATAAAACTTAAAGCCGAAGCGGTATAACTCATGGTATCGCTTCCATGTAATACTACAAAACCGTCAAACTTGTTATAATTAGTTTCAATTATTTCGGCAATTTGCACCCAATACTCTGGTTTCATATTACTCGAATCTATTGGGTTTTTAAAAGATACTGTATCTATATTACAATCTAAAAGTTGCAATTCTGGAATTCTGTCTAAAAGATTTTTAAAATTAAAGGCTTTTAAAGAGCCCGTTTTAAAATCTTTTACCATACCAATGGTTCCACCTGTATATATAAGGAGTATCCTTGTTTTAGATTTAATCATGATTTAAATTTTAAAAACATCTATTGAGTTTTGAGTCGTTATTTCTGCAATGTCTTCTTGAGAAATATTATATATATCTGATAGCTTTTCTAAAACCTTTATTATATAACTGCTTTCATTACGTTTACCTCTATAGGGCACAGGAGCCAAATAAGGTGCATCAGTTTCTAAAACAATATGATTTAAATTTATTTGATTTAGAAACTGGTCTATTTTTCCATTTTTGAAAGTTGAAACACCACCTATTCCTAATTTCATGTTATAAGAAATGGCTCGACGTGCTTGTTCAAGAGTTCCTGCAAAACAATGAAAAATTCCAAACAAATCATCGCTTTTTTCGGCTTCTAAAACTTCAAAAATGGCATCAAAAGCCTCTCTACAATGAATAACAATTGGGAGTTTATATTGCTTCGCTAATTGAATTTGATATTTAAATGCTTTTTTCTGAATATCTAATGTTGATTTATCCCAATACAAATCAATTCCAATTTCACCTACTGCATAAAATTTTCGTTTTGCGAGCATGTCCTCCACATGCTTGAGCTCTTCTCTATAACCATCTTTAACATGCGTTGGATGCAGACCCATCATTAAGAAAACATGTTCAGGATAATCTTTTTCAAGCTGAAACATTGAATCTGTATATGTAGAATCTATAGCTGGAATAAAAAACCTAGAAACACCTTGTTCAATAGCACGATTAATCATTTCATTTCTATCCTCATCAAAAGCTTCGCTATATAAATGTGTATGGGTATCTGTAATAATCAAAGTCAAAATTTTATGTTATACTATTCTGTAAAAATAATCGTTTTTACATGATTATATTTGTTTAAAACTCATTACATGGAAACGCTGCAACAATTTCTTGAGCAAAAAGGCTATACCAAGGTAAAACTATACCTCACCAAAACAAATCATTTTGAAATAAAAGCCACCATAAATGGAAAAAAGGGATTGTTTATTTTAGATACAGGAGCATCAAGTTCTTGTGTCGGGTTTGAAGCTATTGAAACATTTAAACTTAAAGCAGAAGACTCCTTAATTAAAGCTGCAGGGGCCGGAGCTATTGATATGGAGACTAAAACATCAAATAAAAATAAAGTTAAAATTGGAAAGTGGACCAACAATAAAGTTGTTTTAGTTTTATTTAATCTAACTCATGTAAATACTGCGCTTATTAGTCATAATTCAAAACCGGTTGACGGCATTATTGGTGCAGATATTTTAAAAAAAGCAAAAGGGGTTATAGATTATCAAAAGAAGTATCTATATTTAAAATTATAAATTAATAGTAATTTAAACGGCTCTCTAAATCTAAATGAAACATCTATTGTTAAATTTAAACCAGAAATGACCATTCTTGACTTAAGAATGCCCTAGAGAGCTGAATTAAAAATTGTTAAGCTGATTTCACAAAATAAAACAAATCAAGATATTGCTGATGAATTGTCAATTTCTGTTAGAACTGTAAATAAGCATCTTAGTAGTATTGTACATAAACTTGAATTAGACAATAAACCCATTTCCCTTTCTATTTGGGCTAATTTAAATAAGGACTTTTTGTAATACCTTGACCATTGAAATTATAAAATACGTAGAAGTACGTATTTCCTATATCACTTAAACAGTTTATCTTTACTGTGCTATTAATTAGTTCTTAGGGAGAATTAGGAAAGCTCTAAATTGTAATGATTTAGAGCTTTCGTTTTCTAAATAACTTTCTTGCACAACAAAGAAGCCTCAAAAACACGTAGAAGTGCGTATTTTTTTTCTCCTTAATACAAACTAGATTTAAAGTTGCTATTAATTCTTTTGAGAGAGAATTTTTTAGTTACTCTGCACTATAATGGTGCAGAGTTTTTTAAATTTAATCCAATAATTAAAGCTCAAAATGAGAAAAGAGGATAATACTTTTAATAAATATTTATTTATAGGATTAACCATTCTAGTTGTAATAGTTATCACTATAAATGTTGCTGTATGTTTTATATAGTTAGACTTGGTTCGTTAGGCCTTGACTAAAAAAGGGTGTTGCACAAATAATGCAACACCCTTTTTTATAAAGTTTTATTAAAACTAAAGCTCTAGAGCTTTTTTAACATCATTATTCATTAATAATTCAACTGGATTTTCTAAAGCTTCCTTAACAGCTACTAAAAAACCGACACTTTCTTTTCCATCAATAATTCTATGATCATATGATAATGCTACGAACATAATTGGTCTTATCTCAACCTTACCGTCAATAGCAACTGGGCGTTCAACTATGTTATGCATTCCTAAAATTCCACTTTGTGGTGGATTGATTATTGGTGTAGATAACATACTTCCAAAAACACCTCCGTTTGTGATAGTAAATGTTCCTCCAGTCATTTCGTCAACCGTAATTTGACCATCTCTTGCACGAAGTGCTAAACGTTTAACTTCAGATTCAACACCTCTAAAACTTAAGTTTTCAGCATTTCTAATTACTGGAACCATTAATCCTTTTGGCCCAGAAACTGCAATACTTATATCACAAAAATCATATGACAACATTTCTTTTCCATCCAGCATGGAATTTACTGCTGGATACATCTCTAAAGCTCTAACTACGGCCAAAGTGAAGAAACTCATAAACCCTAAACTAACACCGTGTTTTGCTTTAAAAGTTTCTTTGTATTCTGAACGTAATGCAAAAATAGGCGACATATCAACCTCGTTAAACGTCGTTAACATGGCTGTTGTATTTTTCACCTCTACTAAACGCTCTGCTACTTTACGACGCAACATAGACATTTTACTTCTTGAAGTACCTCTGCTTCCTCCTGTAGGTGTTCCCATAGATGGTACTGCATTTACAGCATCATCTTTAGTCACCCTTCCATCTTTACCTGTTCCAGAAATAGAGCTAGCATCCATGCCTTTTTCAGCTAAAATCTTTTTAGCAGCAGGACTCGCAGAACCAGTTGCATAGGTTTTAGTTTCAACAGTTACTACTTTAGGTGCTTCAACCTTAGGTACTTCTTCTTTCAATCCTTCTTTTGGAGCTTCATCACCTGCAGGTTTTTCAGAGCTAGTATCAATTAAACATACTACTGCGCCAACTTCTACAGCATCACCTTCTTCCGCTTTAAGGGTTATAATTCCACTGACTTCAGCTGGCAATTCTAGAGTTGCTTTATCACTATCTACCTCAGCAATTGCTTGGTCTTTTTCAACATAATCTCCATCTTCAACTAACCATGCTGCTATTTCTACCTCTGTAATAGATTCCCCTGGTGAAGGCACTTTCATTTCTAAAATCATTCTTTATAATTTTAATTGTATATCAATTAGATTCTCTTTTTCTTTTAATTTTTAAACACTTCATCAATAACGCGACGTTGTCTTCTTTTGTCCCTAGTGCTTGATCCTGGCGCGGGTACTGAACTATATGGTCGAGATGCAACTTCTAATTTAACCAAATCCATACGTTGTACCATATGGCTCCAAGCTCCCATGTTCTTTGGTTCTTCTTGTGCCCATATATAATTTTCAACATTTGGATACCGGTTAATGACTTCTTGAATTCTTTCCAAATGCAAAGGGAATAGTTGTTCTATTCTTACTAAAGCCACATCGTTCCTTTCCAACAATTCTCTTTCGGCTAGTAAATCGTAATAAAACTTACCTGTACAGAAAACTAACTTCTTAACATGTTTTGAATCGACTATATCATCTATAACCTCTTCAAATTTACCGTTAGCTAATTCATTTATTGATGAAGTGGCTTTAGGATGACGCAATAAACTTTTAGGTGTAAAAACTATTAAAGGTTTTCTAAAATCGCGTTTCATTTGACGTCGCAATATATGAAAGATGCTAGCAGGCGTTGTACAATCTGCAACAATCATATTATCATTTCCACATAACTGTAAATAGCGTTCTATTCTTGCAGATGAATGCTCAGACCCTTGTCCTTCATATCCATGTGGTAATAATACAACAATACCGTTTTGTGATTTCCATTTATCTTCTGCTGCTGATAAGTATTGATCAAAAATAATTTGAGCACCATTACTAAAGTCTCCAAATTGAGCTTCCCAAATAGTTAAGGTATTAGGATTGGCCATAGCATATCCATAGTCGAATCCAAGAACACCATATTCTGATAAAAAGGAATTATAAATATCCATTTTACCTTTATTTTCTGGATTGGTGTTTAAAAGATTAATTCGTTCTTCAGATATTTCATCACGTAAAATAGCATGTCTGTGGCTAAATGTTCCGCGTTCTACATCTTGACCTGAAATGCGCACGTTAAATCCTTCTTCAAGTAAACTTCCGTAAGCTAACGTTTCAGCCATTCCCCAATCTAGTGTATCGGATTCAAAAACCATTTTTGCACGACCATCCAAAATTCTTACCGCTTTGCGCAAAAATTTAACACCTTCTGGCACAGTTGAAACTATTTTAGATATATTTTCCAATTTACCTTTTGTGTAGGACGTGTTTCCTACTTCAAGCATGTCTTCTAAACTTCCACGCTCAAAATCTGTCCAACGCTCTTGCATAAACTCTCTAACTTTAGAAGACTTTACTTGTTTAGACTTCTCATACTCACGTTCTAAAGTGGCTTTAAAGTCTAAAACGATTTTATCTAAATATGCCTTATCAATTGTATTCTCAGCAATTAATTTATCTGAATATATTTTAAATGGATTAGCGTGTTTAGCTATTTCCTTATATAATTTTGGTTGTGTAAAACGAGGCTCATCACCTTCGTTATGTCCATACTTTCTATAACCCAATAAATCAATATAAACATCTTTTTTGTATCGCATTCTATACTCTAAGGCCATTTCCACCGCGTGAACAACCGCTTCTGCATCATCGGCGTTAACATGCAATACCGGTGACAAGGTTACTTTAGCAACATCGGTACAATAGGTACTTGAACGGGCATCTAAATAATTAGTTGTAAAGCCTATTTGATTATTTACGACGATATGAATAGTTCCTCCCGTTTTATAGCCATTCAATTGGCTCATTTGTGCCACTTCATAAGCAATTCCTTGTCCAGCAATAGCAGCATCTCCATGCACAATTATTGGTAGAATTTTAGAATCATCACCACCATAATCAGCATCGATTTTTGCTCGAGTAATACCCTCGGCTACAGGAGCAACAGTTTCTAAATGAGATGGATTTGGAACCAAATTCATTTTGATGCTTTTTCCGTTTTGATAGGTTTTATCCAAAGTCAATCCTAAATGATACTTTACATCACCATCAATGCTTTCGTCTTCAAAATCTTTACCATCAAATTCGCTAAAAAGTTCATTTACTGGTTTTCTAAAAATATTAACAAGTGTACTTAAACGCCCTCTATGAGCCATTCCTAAAACACATTCTTTAACACCAAACTTTTCAACGGCATAAAAAAGCACGTTGCTAATAGCTGGGATTAAAGATTCTCCTCCTTCTAACGAAAATCGCTTTTGACCCACATATTTAGTTTGCAAAAAGTTTTCGAACGTTACCGCGTGATTTAATTTTGAAAGAATATATTTTTTAGTTTCAACTGAAAAATTAGGCTGATTATCATTTTTGTTTAATTGCTCTTGCCACCACTTTATAACCTCCGGATTACGCAAATACATATATTCCATTCCAATAGAACTGCAATAAATATTTTCTAAATGAGTAATGATTTGACGTAACGTTTTAGTGCCGATTCCTAATATTTCTCCCGCATTAAAAACGGTATCTAAATCACTTTCAGAAAGATCAAAATTACTAATCTCTAAAGTTGGAGAATAGCTTCTTCGTTCTCTAACAGGATTCGTTTTTGTAAACAAATGCCCCCGCATTCTGTATCCGTCAATAAGCCTTACAATATTGAATTCTTTTTGAACTTGTTCTGGTATTTCAGTTGAAACACCTTCAACAATATCACCGTCTAAACCGGAATTCTCACTACCAAAATCATACCCTTGAAAAAAGGCTCTCCAACTTGGTTCTACCGCATCTGGGTTCTGTAGATATTGCTCGTATAAATCAGCAAAATATGCTGTATGTGCTGCATTTAAAAATGAAAATTTATCCATTGCTATTTTTAATCCCGTGTAGGTTAGTCAAAATGTTTTTCAAAAATACAACTTTTACCAAAATTACATGTTTGTTTAACTATATTTATGGCCTATATCACATATTTAACGAATTCACTTTTACATGTTAAGTTTTTAACTATCACTCATTCTCATGAATTTAATTCTATCAATTAATAAAAAAACGGCGCTTATTTTAATTATAATCTCTTGTTGCTTTCAAAATATCAAAGCTCAAGAAATCAAAAGCAATTTCTGGAATCATGTTCGCTTTGGTGGCGGGCTAGGGTTAAACTTTGGAGACAACTTTTTCAGCGCGACTGTTGCACCTAGCGGCATTTATGAGTTTGATAAAAACATAGCACTTGGTTTGGGGCTAAATGCCACTTTTAACAATCAAAAAAGTGTTTACAAATCAACTATTTTAGGAGGAAGTTTAATTGGGCTTTATAATCCATTTCAAGGCATACAACTTTCAGCAGAATTTGAACAACTTAATGTTAACAGACGCTACAATCTTAATTTGAATATTACTGATGATAATTACTGGATACCGGCTTTATATCTGGGTGCAGGTTACCGAAATGGCAATGTCACTTTTGGAATTAGATATGACGTTTTGTATGATGATGAAAAAAGCATTTATGCTGATGCTTGGGCCCCGTTTGTTAGATTCTATTTTTAGAGCGGAAGAAAAGAGTCTCCTAATTTAACTTCTTTTACAACATCTTTAATCGTCTTAGATCTTAAACTTTTTAATATTTGACTTTTTGAATCGCTTAAGGCAAAATGTAATGGACAAGGTTTCTCTTCATTACATTTCTCTAAACTCATCATACAAGAATTTAGCTTATCCTCACCATCTATTACATTTACAATACTCATGATTGAATGCCCCAAATTGGTTTCATTTAAATAAAAGCCTCCTTTTGGTCCTCTAACAGAAGTCACTATTTCCGCTTTAACCAATTCTTGCAATAATTTGGCAATGTAAGCTTGCGGAACATTAGTAGGTTTAGCAATATCCTTAACGATAACTTTGTTTTCTTCACTACTATGTACCGCTAAAAACAACACAGCCTTAATAGCATATTTTGATGAGTTTGATAGCATCAATTAAATATATTAAATTAAGTACAAATTAAAAAAGATATTTTTGTCTTAAATATGATTTTTATCATATTATTTTCTGTGAATACAACATAATTTTGCTTGATAAAATTAATACTTATGACAAAAACACTAAACATTGTAACGGGATTATTTGTACTACTGCTAATTAGTTGCGGTGGTAAAGAAGAAAAAAAGAAGGAAGGGTTCTCTTATGAAAAAAAAGAAACCACAGAAAAAGTTATAAAAAAAGCTGAAACTATTCCAGCTTCAAAAAGAGTAGACTTATCCAATAAAGGCATTGGCCCTATTACATCTATGACTTTAAACGCAGAGATAGATCAGACCATGGTAACTCACGGTGCTGATGTATTCAAAAAAATGTGTACAGCTTGCCACAGAACTAATAAGAAATTCATTGGACCTCCACCAGCAGGGATCTTTGAACGAAGATCTCCAGAATGGGTTATGAATATTATTTTAAACCCCGACGAGATGGTTAAAAAAGACCCATTAGCAAAAGAATTACTTATGGAGTTTAATGGATCACCAATGGCAAATCAAAACTTATCAGAAGAAGATGCCAGAGCTGTATTAGAATATTTTAGAACATTATAATAACCGGAACAACTAAAACCAAATAAAAACCAAGATAGATGAAAACACTTAAACAAATTTTTATATGCGTATTCTGCTTATTCGCATTTGCTGCGTGCAAAAACGAAACCAAAGATGCTTCAACGAACTCACAGGTTACAGAGGCTGAAACCACGTCAAATAAAAAAACGGGACAGGCATTTATCACAGACGATGAAAGTACACCAACAGTATTAAGTATAGCCATTGGCTCTCCAGACCATACTACTTTGGTTGCAGCTGTTCAAGCAGCAGAGCTTGAAAATGTATTAGTAAATGCTG
>Ga0213868_10000387_pt1 | contig 41446 bp, 34 predicted proteins | sample PICome_9_FD_160087 | JGI IMG/M metagenome (GOLD analysis project Ga0213868, IMG submission 160087) | Coastal seawater microbial communities near Pivers Island, North Carolina, United States - PICO127 | ecosystem: Environmental > Aquatic > Marine > Coastal | place: USA: North Carolina...
ACTTCCGCTTTTCCGATGCCTGGTATCTTGCGCGTGCCATACCGCACCGTGGCGAAGATCGCCGGTTCTCATAGCCGTCTCGAACGGCGCTTGCTCAGACGCTTACAAATGATCCGGGCAGCCCGTGATAATGATGAGGCTCCGGCGAACAGCTAGACTAACATCATTGTAAAAAATCGATGGTATTTCTTCATGGTTGTGAATGGGTTTTCAGGGTTCAGGTCCAAGCGTTCTTCTTGATACCTTTGCCTATCGCCCAGATCACTCTGATACTCAGAGCGCCCGGCTGGTGGGGAGCGCACTTCATGGCAACTTCCAGCTCATCTAAGCTGGCGTTCTCGAAGTTTGGCTCTGTTTTGGCTCTGTGACTGCACGCCCTACAGGCCCAGTCTGCAGATCTTTAGTGAAAGTACAGGAACTAAATCAGAAAACTTTTGAGAATCGCTCTAGAACGGCAGAACCCTGACAGAGGTCCAAGCATTCTGTCAATGTCTCAAAAACAATCATCCTACAGGAAGTGGACGAGAATTTATGGTATCCTAATATTGATGCAATCAAGCCACCTTTAGCACACCTGTGCTATCAGCAATGCGGTCCGTTTTGACGCCCATGGTTTGCGCCATGGTGAGCCAGAGATTGGCAATCGGCGTGCCTTCTGGTGATTGAACATCGCGATCGGTTGCAATCGCACCGCCACCTCGGCCAGCCACCACCGTCGGCAGATCGGTGTAGATGTGCAGCTCACCACTACTCAATCCAGAGCCCAAGGTAAATATCATGTTGTCTATCATGATATTTACCTTCGCCTTCTTCAATCGCATCCATCTTTGCCACCAGATGCACGAACTGTAGGATGTGAAACTTATCCAATTGCTCCAACTCTTTGCGCACGTCTTCTTTGCCCTGGGCATGGGTCACGCCATGATGCTGCACTGGCTTTTCAAACAAGCCATGCACGGTGAGCGGTGCGCTCCAACGTTCAGGCCCTGACATTAACGTCGCCAGCCGAGTCAGGTCTGTTTGCAAGGCCAAGATCATCAAGTCCCCCATCACCTGGATGAATTCGTCACGGGTCATCGCCTACCACGGTTTGGTCGAAGGTTGCAACTTGAGTGAGTTGAACCTCCTCCAATCCCTAACAATGAGGCGCATCTGACCCCATAGACGAAAAGCAATTTCATAAGAGTTAACGAGTGGAAACGCAGCTAAAGTCATCAACTTCATGACTAAAACGGCTGTAGCTACAGGTAGGCTTCGCGGGTGTAAACGCCGGACCAAAACCGGTACGGTCGCCGGGTGAAAACCGGTACGGTTTTGGGGCGCTCAAAGACCCAACCGCATGGAACCTTTCCCCACAGAACATGGTGGCGATGGGCTGCGGAGTGTGAGGGGTCAAGTGATCCCGGAGCGACTATTCCCAAGCGCTCTGACTGCGAGAGAGCGTTCTAAACCAATGAGTTGTCCGAACTCGTCACTAGGCGTGCGCCGTCGCGAGGACAGCAATTGATGCCTCACTCGGAGCGGGCAGGCTCATGTTGTTCTGAGGGATGTGTTGGGTGGGTGTACCGGTTTTCACCCGGCGTTTACAGCGGGCATATTTTATTCGTGGACGACACGATTTCACAATGCAATGGAGCATTCAAAAAAATCAAATCATCCATCTACGTCAAGAATGCCCTCCTCTTCAGATCCCAAGAACCCGACATGAACAACAATCTAACCAGTTTTGCGATTCTCTCCGCGAGAGAACCGCGGTAGGCTACCTCCGGAATCCAAGCCTCCGCTCGACGCTCTATTGAGCCAACAAACTAAGATTGCTGACCAAAATTATTATACTAAAACACTATTCTCGATGAGGATTCTCTCCGTTTCTGATCTACACTACTCGCTAAAGCAACTCGATTGGTTGAGCCAGGCTGCGAAGGGGTTTGATCTAGTCGTAGTCGCGGGTGATCTCCTTGATATCGCATCAACAGTCGACCTCGACACCCAAGCTCTCGTTGTGAGCAAATATTTCAAAAAGATTACCACTACCTCACCCATGGTCGTCAGCTCAGGTAATCATGATGTGACGACCGAAAGCGAAGCAGGGGAGCGAGTTGCTTCATGGCTTCAAAAAGCGCGCCGTCTCGGGGTCAGTGTGGATGGCGAATCCATCGATAAGGATGGTTGGCGATTTACCATTTGTCCCTGGTGGGAAGGTCCCTATACAAGGCAACAAGTCGCTGAGCAAATCGAAGAAGAAGCAGCGAACAAACCCGAAAATTGGATCTGGATATACCACGCTCCACCTCAAGAATGTCCCGTCAGTTGGACTGGAAAAACCTACTTCGGAGACGAGTATGTTAAAGAATGGATTAAGCATTACTCACCTTCGATCGTCATTTCCGGGCACGTCCACCAATCTCCGTTTTGCTCCGGGGGTTCCTGGGTCGATCGCATCGACAACACCCACGTTTTCAACGCTGGATTTCAGATTGGCCCCGAACCGGCATGTATCATAATTGATACTGAAGCCCAGACAGCGGTCTGGATTTCGCAAATGGGAAGAGAAGAAATCGATCTAGGAAAAGGGACTCCTCAACCATCGGTGCAACTTGGCAGGAACGGATAACGGAGCTACCTAAGAACCAGATCGTTGTTGATGCAGCAGCGATTCAAGAACATCATCAACCATACCTAGATGATCATCTTGTTCTTCGAACTGCTTTTTTAGGTCGACTAAATAGTTCGTGACCGAATCTAGACGCCTCGCGAGAAGCTTGCTCAAGTGAAGGCTTACCAAGGGTTGGCTCTCTAAGAACTTCATTGGATCGTCAATACAGTAAAAGCGGCAGTCTACAAGCGCCTTCACAGTCGCTATATGCGGGCGATCTAGCAGCACGGATACTTCCCCAAAGATACTACCGGAGGAATCAACAGTATTAATTTGGAGAATTCCCTTAAGAATCTCGACTTCACCGTCAATCAAAACCAAGAGCACACCTTTACGACTACCCTCCTTCATAATGATATCGCCGGGCGAAAACGTCCGGATCGGTAAATCAGACACAAGCTCGAGAATCGATTCCATATTTCTAATAGTCCTAGACTGAAGCAAGCCAAGCGTCAATTCGAGTATCACTAGAATTCTTCATAGCAAACATTCAAAAAGATCGCCCCAGACCCTATCAATAAGGCGAATCTGACCCCGTAGACGAAAAGCAATTTCCTAGCAGTCACCCCACAGACGAAACGTAATTTCCTAGCAGTCGCCCCACAGACGAAACGTAATTTCCTAGCAGTCGCATGTTGAGAATGTTTATTGGCCTCCATAGCCTTAGCTCCCCTGCTTCATCAGCATCTCCAAGTACCGCTTCCCGGCCTCTCCATGCAGCACCCGGGCCCCATGTCCCGGAGTCAGCGGTGCCTCCTCGGCATACAGCACAAACTCGAAGGCCTCTGGACGGTCCTCCAGCCAGTAGGTGACCAGGTCATCAGCGCTCAACGTCACGTGCCCACCCCGTCGAGTCAGCGGGAAATCAATGCCCTGCATCCCGTTCAATGACCGGTAAATAACCTCCGTGCAGACCTGCCGGCTCGCATCAGCAAAGTCGAATCGGAAATCATACTCCTCACCAAGATACGAGAAGGTCCGGCCCAGTTGCCGTATTCGCTCAGGTGAGTCCAAGCATGGGCGGATCACTAGCATCCGCCAAATATGAGTGTCCATGATGTGGTCCAGATTGCTGAACTTCACCCCTTCGCCAACCGCCTCGATCAAGTTTGCTGGGCGCCCGGCCGAAGTCGTCGCCCGCCACAGGTTTTCCGCCAGCCCGCGTTCCTGAGGCAACCCGCTGGTTGCCAGTATTCGTTCCGGTGACAAGCCCACCGCATGACGCTCTGATGGGGTCCCGACGTAGGTCATCCCGTGCTTGAACGACCCGGGAATAAAAATGTTGCTGGCATAGCCACCGGTGTAGGTCAGCACCAGGTCACCCGGCTGCAACCGCTCTCGCACCTCCCGCTTCTGCGCATCACTGAACCGCACGACATAGGCAGAAGGCTTCTTGAGCCGACTCACCCCAAAGAACACCTCCGCCTGTAATTCATAACTCAACTCCTCAATGTCGTCCTCAATTTTGCGGCCCAACGCCTTCAATTCCCGCTCCACCTTGTTCCGTAGGCTTCCCGCCAACTTGTCGTAGGTGTGCCGGGAAATCTCTGACCGTGGATACGGTTGATTCAGCTTCTCCACTGCCACTTGATCTTCCTCGAACGTCCGCACCAAGAACTCCGCCTGCCCTTTGCCCAACGCAACAGCCCGCAAACGCACCTCCTGCGCCTGCTTTCCTTCCACTCCCTCATAGCGTTCCGAAATGCCCGCCAGTTGGTGATGTCCGGCGTGAAAGCGAAACAACAGCAACTCCATCCGATCACTTTCCTGTGCCGAAAAATACCCCCGCTTCTGCCACCCCCCCGAATCACGCAGCGCCACGAATTCCTTCTCTAGCACTCGATTATCCTCCGCTAGCCGGTTCAAGATCCGCTCACCCCTCGGTATCGAACGCTTTGCCTCCTCCTCCGTCATCACTGGCCGCGATGGCACACTCGTCTGACACCCAGTCTGCAACGCCACCATCACCACGGCAACACCCCACTTCAATAAGCACTTAGAACAACTCACAGTCCACCCTACCGGCAACCCCGGCCATAGATCAACCATCAACGCCGCTCACTCTTGCCTTACAATGTACTCCTCCAAACGCCCTTCCATCACTTCGTGTTTTGCGCTCAGCTCCTTCGCCAAGGCGTACAACTATTCAATTCCCCCCCTGGCTCTGTAGCATCCGAGAAGTGCGCCGCCGCATCCGGTCCACCAGTTGCTACGTGAACTTTCGAATCAACTCGGCGAGCACAACTAACATGAACAAGGCATCGGGCAACCTCGATCGCACAACCTCGTCTTCACGCCATCATTTGCCGCCAATACTCTTTTGCCCCCTCCAATTACTAGCAATGAGGCGAATCTGACCCCATGGACGAAAAGCAATTTCCTAACAGTTGACCTTGAACGCGTCTTCGTGACCCAAGACGGTCACACCTTCCGTCGTGGGTCCACCCCATCCAAACACTTCCGCATACCATACCACGCCACCCTGAAGCGGATAAGCAGAATTTGGCTTGGCATCGACCACCACCAGAAAACATACGAAAATTGAAGCTATGATAAGGAAAGCTTTACTCCGTTTCGATTTCAGCTTCATCGATCACTGTATTACCTTTGCCAAAGATTCCCACGGCAGTCAGATCAACTCAAAAGGCATCGACGACCTCTCAAAAAAGAAGGGCTTCCTAAGGCAAATGATTAGTGCTACAGCTGAAGCATGAAACCATTATACGTAGCGATTCTTGCTATCAGTATTTATGGCAGTCTTGGCATCAATACGTTTGCACAGGTCTTTATCGATGACTTCGACTCGGGCGATATCAACGACCGGTGGCTCGTGCAACGCAATGCTGTGGGCTCAGTCGAAATCGCTCAGGAGGACGGCCATGGCATCGTGACCGCGACGACTGGCAACGCCAATGGCGGCCTTGCTAGCATCGCCAGCTTCGACCCGTTGTCCGATGGGATCTATGTGAAGTTCGTCATCAGCGAAGTCGTTGGCAACCCCAACGCCAATGGCTTTCTAGTCGGTATAGTGGATGACAATTCGGTGTTTCATCGAAACACGAACAACTTCGGTATCGCCGCCTTTGGCCAAGAAGCACGCACGTTCAGCAGTGGTGGATTTAGTCTCATTGCTGGAGACCAAAACGCCGGAGGCGAATCCGATTGGATTCTCGATGAAGGTGAGGATGTGGATCGCGCTTCGTTTGAAGACGGTTTCACCGTCACCTTGACCGCTGATGTCACGGGGTGGAGTTATCTGATTGAAGGTTTGCAGGACATCGATGGCATGGATCAGGTCTACGAGAACATGGGTACTTGGGCGGATGCGGGCGCCACCTACGATGAGATCTTTGGTCAGGACAATGAATGGCATGTGCTCACCGCAGATCAGTCCCCAGGTGAGAAGATCACTCGCTTTGATCAGATTTCTCTGGGTAACCCGAAGTCTGCAAGTGATCCAGACATCCGCGTCAGTTCGAGCTTCGACGTCGGGCAGTTGCCTTCCGTCCCCGAGCTACACGAACGCACGTTGGGCATCAGAAATGCAGGCGAAGCACAAATGCTAAAAATCACGGGTATCGAAATCAGTGGAGCGGATGCAGATCATTTCTCCGTTGAAGCGGATCAGTTTCCTCTCATGATCGCGCCGGGGGAGGCAGGTGAGGTCTTGTTCACGGTCAATAGCCTTGGAGAGACCGGTGGATTCCAAGCCGTCTTCACCTTGGCAAACAATGATCCCGCGCCGGATGGAGATAGCCGCCTTGAAGTTGTTGTATCCGCCAGTGTGATCAATCTCAACGGACCGACTGCCCACTATCCCATGGATGAGACATCGGGCACAGAGATGCGTGATGTGACAGGATTAGGAAGGGCTGGCACCTACGGTGAAAGTGTCGTGCTAGGAGAGGCAGGACTTGCAGGAGGGTCCGCCATGCGAGTGACCGGAGGTGCTAAAGCGATGTTGAATGGACGCAAATTCGATGAGGGGACCTTTGATGAATTCTCAGTATCGCTCTGGTTCCAAGCTGATGACGTTGCGCCTACGGGCACACTGATTGCCAATGGATTGGACAACAATCCAGTGTTTGCTCTGCTTGTGAATGCCGGGGAGCTAAACTGGTTTGTCGACGCCAATTCTGACTTTGTCACCACAGGCGCAGGACTCGAGGCTAGCACCGCCCACCATGCAGTGGTCACCTACAGCACCGATGAGACGATTATCTATGTTGATGGCGAACGGAAAGGTGATGGCATTACCGCAATTCCCGCACTTGATGGATCCGAGCAGATCACCATTGGTGCCTTTGGTCCCTTGGGCTTCTCAGGCAGCATAGACGACATCCAAATCTACAAACGCGTGATCAGCCCTAACGATGTGCAGTTTCTACTGGCGAATCCCGGAACTGAGTTGGGCACCACCGGACCTATCGACAGTGATGGCGATGGCTTAACCGATGAAGACGAAGTCAACATCCACCTAACTGAACCACTCATTGCTGATACAGATGGTGATAGCTTAAGCGATGGCGTTGAGGTGAATGATACCAACACCGACCCGTTAATGCTCGACTCCGATGGTGGCGGTGCCTGGGATGGGTTTGAAGTCGCTCAAGGAACGGATCCTACTCTTAAAAGTGATGATCCAGGCGTCTGGAGCGTCCGCACGTTGAAAGCACGGGGTGGATTGAATAACCTGGAGGAAGCTGATGCCCTAATTGAGGAAGCAACTTTCTCTAGCGAGGTTCGTAACCAACACACGCTGATCAATTTCTTGGGCTCCGGAGCCGCGTTCGGAAATTTCGAAAACGATGTACCCTTTGACAACATCGAGGCGATTGGCGACCCTGTAGATGGCTTTGCGGTCGTTGCCACGACATCCATCTTTATCAATGAAGCTGGCACTTATAGCTTTGGGTTTAATTCGGATGACGGCGGGCGTCTTAGCGTTGACGGTGTAGAAGTCGTCTCATTCCCGGGCACCCGAGGTCCAAATGACTCGTTAGGTAGCCTGACATTGAGCTTGGGGCTCCACACGGTCGAAGTCGTGATGTTTGAACGAAGTGGCGGGTCTGCACTGGAGGTGTTCTGGACCCCTGAGCCTGGCGATGCCACAGAAGGCTTTGATTCAGATCGCCATCAGTTGCTCACAGCAACGTCCTTGAAGCAGATCGATAGTGATAACGATAATCTCGATGACAATTGGGAAAGGGCTCATTTCAACGATCTTAGCAAAGACGGTAGCGCGGACTCAGACAGCGATGGCCTAACGGATCTCGCCGAGCATGATCAACGCACTGATCCCAACGCCACAGACACCGATGGAGATGGTGTGGATGATGGCCCAGAAGTGAACATGCACTCCACCAGCCCCTTGAATGCTGACACCGATGGTGATTTGCGCACCGATGGCGAAGAGATCAATGGCGATCCTAAGAGCAACCCGCTCGAGCAGGATAGCGACGGTGATACCTATAGAGACGGCTTCGAGGTCACCCAGAATTCAGATCCTAACGACGCTTCCAGCCTTCCTGAAGATCGACTGGGCGAGCCCAATGAATCCTGGCATACACTCCAGACGCTTCCGACATTCAACGGCGGCGCTGATACCAGCGACGTTACTTTTCGCGTCTTCATCGACTTCGATGCAAGCAGTGCCACGGAAGAGGAACGCGAAATGATCTGGGAGTCGGGCGGCGGGACGATTGGATTCTCAATCGTTTACGAATCAGGCAATCGCCTTGTCTTGCGCGCAGTGGGCGATGGAGGCAACACCGTGGCCACGGTCGACCACACGCTCACGGCAGAACAGCTTGCCGCAGGATCCGTGCCCGTCATCTGGACCTTCGACGTCGACAATGGCGATCCCGCAGCCGCGCAAACCATCGCCCTCTACCTTGATGGAGAGCTTGTCGGTGAGGACAGCAAAGCGATGAGCCCCGATTGGACCGGATCGGATGGTGCTTCGTTTGGCATCGGCACCGCATCATTCGCAGCAGGAGGCGAGAATACGGTACTTAACAATGGTATTGATTTCGCCTCGGGAACCATCGATCTTGACGCCGGGCTCCAGATGTTCATCGGTAAGCTGTTTGCGCCTGGAGGTGATGGCAACCCTGAGCCCAGCGATAGCAACGTATACATATCCTCGATCACACACACGAGTGACACCGTCATCCTCAATGTCGTTGGAGCAGACGCAGACGCCCTTGGTGACGTCGAATACTCGCCCAACTTAGCATTGGATTCCTGGGCCGTCATTCTGTCAGACGCTCCGCTAGATGCGCCGATCACCGATAGCGACGCCGCTCGCACCGAGGAAGCCAAAGGCTTTTACCGCTTACGCACGCCGTAGCCAGCCATCAACGAAATTACGTAAGGAACAGGCCGTACAGACAGCCTGAGACGTCTCAAGAATCGGCAATCCTTCTGTCCCTCACGCACCATACAAGACTCCATCGGCTTCGGTTCATACACGAACATGTCTGCTGATCGCGCGATGAGTTTCATGTCCTTCCCTTCAGCGAGGCAACGCGCCTCATTAGAGGCTATAACCATGGCCATCGTTGCATGATCGATCACTTCTTCGGGATCCATTTTCAGTAGAGAGGGTTCACTCACGGTTTCATCTTTCCTCTTTTCAGGACTCTTGGTGCGGTCGAATCATTGAGCGAGAATACCGTAGCTTCCAAAGTCTTCGCTTCATCGTTTTTTTATGGGTCGATGGAAGTTCGTTCTGATAGCCTTCATTTATGGAACCATCTCAATCTCCTAGCAACGCGTCTCGTAGACAATTCATCAAGAAGACGGCTACCGCTTCTGCGGGTTTCACAATCGTTCCAAGCCATGTTGTCAGTGGTCAAGGCAAGGTACCACCACCCAGTGAAACCCTGGGAGGAGCACTCATCGGGGCTGGCGGGCGAGGGCCGGGCACATTCAAACGGCTGGGCGATAATGTACAAATGCTGGCAAAGTGCGACGTGAAGTACGTAGGACAGGAGGATAACAAGACGGTTTACTCGGATTTCCGCCGCCTTTTAGAGCGAAAGGACATCGATGTTGTGGCCATTGCCACACCACCTCATTGGCATGCGCTCATCTCCATGGCAGCGGCAGCGGCCGGGAAAGATGTCGTTTGCGAGAAACCCATGACGCGCTTTATCGCTGAAGGACGAGCTGTCGTAGAGACATTCAAGCGATACAATCGTATTTTTCAAATCGGCACCTTCGGTAGATTCGGTGTTAGTCGAAAGAAGGGCAGTATTCTCAGACACAAGATCATGAGCAGTGGATTGCTTGATCCTTGCCCAGTGGTGTATCACCACAAGGGCGGTCTCAAGGTCAAGCAATGGAGCGGGCGGGCAGACCTTACACCAACGGAGCCGCCGGAGAATCTGAACTGGGATCTCTACGTAGGTCCTTCGCCAATGAAGTCTTATGTGAGGCAACGCACGGGAGGCACACACCGCAACTACTGGGACTACGAAGGCGGAGGCTTGGCTGACATGGCGCAGCATTCGTTAGACCCCTTTCAGTGGACTTATGCCAAAGACCACACCAGTCCAGTAGAGATCGAAGCTCATGCGCCGCCAGCCCATCCCGAACTTTGTGCCATGTGGGGGTGGATCGAGATGAAGTATGCCGATGGCTTAACCCTCGTGATGGAAAGTGATGAATGGGGCGATCCTTACACTCGCAGAAAAGCACGCGGTCTCTCCCTACAAGACCTATCACAAGAAGACCAAGCAAAGATTGCCGCCATGCCAGATCCGAAACCGTTGGTTAGCTTTCCTGAAGCAGTCAAGACCCGACAGCAAGCCGGAGGGCATGCCGAAGCCGCTCACCGCTGCGCCACACTTCTTCATCTCGCAAACATCTCCATCCGCACAGGACGCAAGATCAAGTACGATCCAATCAAGGAGGAGATCATCGGCGACGAACAGGCCAATCGCCTGGTGAATCCACCGATGCGAGCTCCCTGGCATCTCCCCTTCTAACAATCACTGGGAAACTCAATTATGAAACCGACAGCAGAGATTATTGCCCTGGTGAACGAGACGCCAGATTTGGACGAGTACGGCAAAGTAGATGGAGCGCCCTGGCCTGAGAGTGCCAAGATCTACGATACCTTGTTGAATCAGGGGGCGGACAGCATTCGACAAGTCGTCGGGATGCTTCAAGTGATAGATGACGGCACCGATTACAAGCCTCGCTACGTTATCCATGGGCTTGTAATGCATGCGGGGAAGCCCGAGAAACAAGTTCAACGTAAGCTGTTACGCGAAACGCTGTGCTCAGAGCTACAGGAGGACTACCCAGCATCCATCAAAGGCTATCTCTTACGCCAACTTCAGCTGTGCGGAAACGACTCCAGTGTCCCTGTGATTGGCGCGTTCTTGCTCGACGAAGAGAACTGGGAATACGCAGCCCAGGCTCTACAGGCTATTGGGGGTGATGCCAGTCTCGGGCAATTTCGGGCAATTCTGGCCAAGGCTGCCTCATCCGAGAAACATCTCCTAACCGCCCTCCAAGCTTTAGGATCATTTCAGGATGCACCGTCCGCTGCCGCCGTTCGCAAACATCTCAGTCATAAAAGCGAAACCATCCGACTCGCCAGCGCATGGGCTCTCGCCATGATGGCCGACGCTGAGGCTGTGCCGGGACTGCTCAAGCTTGTCGACAACACCAGCGGTTGGGCGCGTCTCCAGGTGGTCGATTTCAGCCTAACGCTTGCCGATAAGTTGGCCGTAGCAGGAAAGAATGCCTTGTCTTCCAAGATTCGCGATCATCTCGATGCTGCACAGAAAGAGGAAGAGCCCATATCTTGATTGATCGACGATGAGATCTCTTCCCATCTGCTTTTTAGGCTTTCTATCATTACCCTATCTAATTTGCCAGGCCAAAGAATCCCTTCCGCCACTCGTTAACGAAACTGCTCCGCAATCCCTCGGGGAAATGTGGGCTGGCTTTGATCCACAGGCAGAGCCGCTGGAGGTCGAGGTCCTCAAGGAATGGGAAGAGGAAAACGTCATCTTGAGAGTCCTGCGCTATCGCATTGGCATCTTCAAAGGTCAGAAAGCGATGATGGCAGCCATCTATGGCTACCCCAAGGGCGCCATGAGTCTGCCGGGGTTGCTACAGATTCACGGCGGTGGCCAGTATGCGGACTACCGTGCGGTGCTCACCAATGCTAAACGTGGTTATGCAACCATCTCCATCGCGTGGGCAGGCCGAATCCATGCGCCAGACTACAACGTCACTCCAAAGGAAGTGAAGCTATTCTGGGATGACGCTAGAGATCACCCAAATTACAAAGTCACCACGGACTGGGGTCCGCTCGATGCCTATCATGCCCCCTGCAGGAATCCGAGAAATGCTTTTGCCCATGTCTCGCCAGCGGAATGGACGTTGGATGAAGTCGATTCTCCACGAAACAACCCGTGGTTTCTTTGCACCTTAGGTGCGCGTCGTGCTATCACCTTTCTCGAAGAACAGTCGGAAGTCGACCGTAAGAAACTCGGAGTGTATGGCCATTCTATGGGTGGTAAACTCGCCGTGATGACCGCCGCAGCTGACAAACGCATCAAAGCAGCCGCACCGTCCTGCGGGGGCATAAGCAATCGTTCCACAGACATTCCCCTTTATAACAACACGATCGCCGATGACGTGAACCTACAGCATATTGAGTGCCCGATCATCTTTCTCAGTCCATCAAATGACTTTCACGGACGCCTCAATGATCTTCCGAAGGCAGTGAATGAAATCGCAAGCCAAGAATGGAGGGTGACGTGCTCGCCCCATAGCAATCATCAAGACACCGCGGAATATCAGATCGCTGGATTGCTCTGGTTTGATCAGCAGCTCAAGAAAACGTTCAGATTTCCGCGAACACCCATAACCGAACTCACGTTAAAAACGGAGGCAAGGACCCCCACGATTCGAGTCACGCCAGACACGTCTAGAGAGATTCTTTCTGTCTCCATCTACTACACCCAACATGGGAAATTAAGAGGCGAGAAGAACAATCACGACAACACGAAGAATCGTTTCTGGCGGTCCGCGAAAACTTCCAAAGAGGGTGATACCTGGACCGCAAACCTCCGCCTAACAAGCACCTCGAAGCCCCTTTGGGCATACGCCAACGTGCTCTACGCAATTGACGCACCACAAACGGGTGCCGGCTATTACTACGGACTTTATACCGCAGAATCTGTCAATCTTTCATCCGTAGTCCACCTGGTCAGGCCCGAGCAACTTTTAACCGCTGGCATTCTTGCTAGTATAGAGCCAACCACTCTCATTGAATCCTTCGAAGGCGACTGGGAGAAGGAATGGTTCACCTACAAGCCAGAGGAGTGGGCGAGGAGTACCCACAAAGTCTACGATGAGCAATGGGCGGCGCCAGAGAACGGGGCGCTCGCGTTTGAGGTGCGGTCGGAGAAAGCCAATCGCCTGGTCGTTGGGATCGACCAACATGCCACCGAGGTAGAACTCACCGGTCAATCGAAGTGGCAACCGATCACCCTAACGCCAGCAAATTTTACAGATGCCGCTGGATCGCCTCTGACGCGATGGGAGGGCATTAAAGAACTTCGCTTGGGCGCAAAAGAAACACTTCGCCTGCGTGGGAACGGCCAAGATCAGAAACGCACCGTTGGCGCAAACTGGTCCGGCAACAGGCCTGAGTTTAGCAATTTGCGTTGGGTGGCTCAACCATGAAACCGTGGCTACCCTTCAAAGCAGGCTCCTCCGAGCCCCTTGAATCCAAACATTTCTCAGTAGGGCATTCTTACTGAATCCGAGACTGATCCAAACACGCTCGAATCGCTGACGAGGACGGTCTTCTCTCAGGATCCAGAAGTTGAGAAAACCTAGGTCCTCCTCGTAGACCTCAAGCAAGTCCGTCCATTCGATTCGCGCACGTTGCACAACCCATCGGAAGTGATATCGTCGAGATTAGCTGAGGATTGAGCAACCCACTCAAGCATCTCGTCAGACAGGAACGATACAGATCACGGCTGCTACGTTTTCCAGGGGCTTGCAAGAATGATCACATCACACGGATACTGACCTTATTAATTGCAACGTGCCGCTCTATCGTTCTGACAGCACAAGAAACCGTCAGTCACGAAGACACGAGTAAGTAGACGACGAAATTCCATGTCATCGACACTACCGTGACTGCGAAAGAACACCATTTCTTGCACCCCGAAATCATCAGTTCATACCACGGCAATCGGGTCTTTCTATTCATCATGCCATGACCAATCATCTAGAAGCGCACTCCACTTTCTCGTCCCAATGATCAAAGCACTCATACTCCACGCAACAGCCGCTTCCCTACTCACAGCACACGCCGATCAGTCCTACGATCTCGTGGTCTATGGCGGGACTTCCGCTGGGGTCATCTCAGCAGTCCAAGCGAAGAAGATGGGCAAGTCGGTCGCCATCGTTGGTCCTGACAAACACCTTGGCGGCCTCACCAGTGGCGGCCTAGGCTGGACGGATACGGGAAACAAGGCAGTCATTGGTGGGCTGGCCCGAGACTTCTATCATCGCATTTGGAAGGAATATCAGAAGGACGAGACGTGGACAGTTCAGAAGAAATCCGAGTATGGCGGACAGGGGCAAGGGACACCTGCGATCGATGGGAAGAATCGCACGATGTGGATCTTCGAGCCCCGCATCGCAGAGAAAGTTTATGAAGACTATGTCAGGGAATTCAAGATTCCTGTGTATCGTGACGAGTGGTTGGACCGTGTCCACGGCGTGACAAAGGAAGGCGGCAACATCGTTTCCATCACCATGCTCAGCGGGAAGACCTATACCGGGAAGATGTTTATTGATGCGACCTATGAGGGCGATCTGATGGCAGCAGCAGGGATCGACTTCCATGTAGGTCGCGAAGGACGGGAAGTCTACGGCGAGGAGTGGAATGGCGTCCAAACAACAGTCTTGCATCATCGCCACCATTTCGGCGCGGTGCCCAAGCCGATCAGTCCGTATATGATACCAGGCGATCCTAACAGTGGGGTATTGCCAAGAATTTCGGCTGAGCATCCGGGAAACCGGCATGAGGGTGACAAGAAGGTGCAAGCCTACTGTTACCGGATGTGCCTAACCAATGATCCCAAGAACCGCATTCCGTTTTCAGAGCCAGAAGGTTATGATCCAGGCCAATACGAACTACTGGGACGCATCTACGAGGCCGGTTGGCGGGAAACCTACGACAAGTTTGATCCAATTCCAAATCACAAGACCGACACGAACAATCACGGTCCTATGAGCACGGACAACATCGGTTTCAATTACGCCTATCCCGAAGCAAGCTATAAGCATCGGCGGGAGATCCTCAAAGAACACCAAACCTATCAGAAAGGCTGGCTATGGTTTCACTGCACGGACCCGCGTGTTCCAAAGGACATCCAAGAGAAATTCAAGACTTGGGGCCTGCCTAAAGATGAGTTCACGGACAACGACCACTGGCCTCATCAGATCTATGTGCGTGAAGCGCGTCGAATGATTGGCAAGTTTGTCATGACCGAGAACCAGCTTCTCCAACGCGAAGAAACGCCCGACGCCGTAGGCATGGGCAGCTACACGATCGATTCCCACAACACGCAACGCTACATCACGCCAGAAGGCTATGTCCAGAACGAGGGTGACATTGGCGTGAAATGCCCGCCCTACCAGATCGCCTATGGTTCCTTGGTGCCCAAGAAAGAACAATGCGAGAATCTACTCGTGACGATCTGCGTGAGCAGTTCACATATTGCCTTTGGATCGATCCGGATGGAGCCCGTCTTCATGATCCTCGGGCAAAGCGCAGGCACGGCCGCAGCCATAGCAATTGATGATGCCAGTGCCGTCCAAGACGTCCCGTATGATGGCCTGCGCGCGCAATTAGAGAAAGACGGACAAGTGCTCGATTACAGCTCACCACCTCGGAAAACGAGTTCACGAAGAATCGATTCCAAGGCTCTCGACGGCGTAGTTATCGATGATGCCCAAGCGAAAGCCACCGGGTATTGGAAGTGGAGCACAGCAAACGCGCCCTTCATCGGCAGTGGCTACCGTCACGACGACAACAAGGCCGATGGCATGGCGACCTTCACCTTTCAGACGACCCTGCCAAAGTCTGGCACCTACGAAGTCCAATTCGGTTACACTCCCGATGCCAATCGTGCGACCAATGTGCCGGCGACTATCGAGAGCACAATAGGCACGACGGTGGTTACCGTGAATGAGCGGAAGTCACCACCCATCGACAGCGCCTTTGTGTCTTTGGGAGAGTATAAGTTCTCTGAGAAAGCACCAGCCACGGTCACGATCACCAACAGGCAGACGGACGGCTATGTTGTGGTCGATGCCGTTCGCTTCCTCGCGAAGGACTGATCTTTCTGGTCAGTTCATTTCGAATTCGGTAGGTTCGGTTCCGCTATGACATCGCGCCGCACCTTCCTCCACGCTTCTGCCCTGACGACCCTTTCGACAACGATCGCTCGCTGTCAGGAGCCCCCTTCCAACCGAGTCCGCGTCGGCGTCATGGGACTGAGCCGCGGGATGGCCCACATCAAGGCATTTCTCCAGGTGCCAGGCGTCGAGATTGCTTATGTCTGCGATGTCGACACCCGAAGGTTAGAATCGGCCGCCAAACATGTGGAAGGAAAGCAGAAGCTGAAACCTCAGGCGGTCACTGACTTCCGCAAGATTCTGGAAGACGATTCCGTCGATGTCCTTTCCATCGCGACACCCAATTTCTGGCATGCCCCAGCCACAATCCTGGCATGCCAAGCCGGGAAGCACGTTTATGTAGAGAAACCTGGGAGCCACAATCCCCACGAAGCGACCAAGATGGTTGCCGTAGCGAAAGAGACCAAGAAGCTCGTGCAAATGGGCAACCAATATCGCAGCGTACCGTCGATTATTCGTGGTATGACCAATCTTCGGGAAGGTGCTATCGGGAAAGTCACTTACGCGCGTTGTTGGTATGACAATGCACGAGGGAGCATTGGCAAAGGGGTAGAAGGTCCGGTTCCCGAGTGGTTAGATTACGATCAATGGCAGGGCCCGGTCCCGGCGCGTCCTTACAAAGACAACCTGGTGCACTACGACTGGCATTGGCACTGGCATTGGGGCAATGGCGAGTTAGGAAACAACGGTGTACACGCACTTGACCTCGCCCGTTGGGGGCTCGAGGTCGACTCGCCGCTTAAGGTAGGCTATGTGGGCGGGCGCTATCATTTCGACGACGACCAAGAGACACCCGACACCGGCGATGCCGTGTTCGACTTTGGAAACTGTGGCGCGAGTTGGCATGGTAGTAGTTGTCATCCACGAAGGCATGAGAACCATCCTTTCATCGCGTTCTACGGTGAGGGCGGCACCATGGCTTTTGGACGTGGCGGCTATGAGACCTTCGATCTCAAGGGCAAAGTAACTGAAACCGTCGAATCCGACTTTGGTGATGTCTATCACTTCAAGAACTTCATCGATGCGATCCGAGAGGGCAGCCCACTGAACGCCCCCATCGCCGATGCTCAAAGGAGCACCATGCTATGTCATCTGGGCAACATCGCCTACCGCCAGAACGACACTCTAGAGCGCAGCAAAGCGCAATCGTGGAAGGACGTAATCGGGCAAGAAACCCCCTTGTGGAAACGCGCCTATCGCGAAGGCTGGGACACGCTCGGGTAAACGAAAGCGCTCTAAATATCCGCGATCCCACGCTCAGCGACTTCCTTTCGAATAACCTCGATATCGCCTAACGGATTCGCTTGTTCGAAACGGAATTGCTTGAGACGAATCAATTCGAGCATGGCAAGGAAGGTCACAATCACTTCGGTGCGTGACGTGGCTTGATCGAAGAGGCTGAGGAAAGGCATGGCCACGCCAGGCTCAAAACGCTCAAGCAGGTACTCGATCTTATCACTGACCGTGAACGGGTCATCCTTGATCTCACCGAGCTCGAGCTCTTCTTGGAAACGTTTGAGGACGTTCTGGAAGGCCCGAATGAGATCAAAGATACTCACATTCGGCGGCGGCGGCGGCCCCTGCGGGAACTTGATTACCTCCGGGATACTCTCAAAGAGTTCCCCCTGCTCCATCTCACACTGTCCTAGGTAATTGGCAGCATCCTTGAATTTCTTGTATTCAACCAGCTGCCGAATGAGATCCCAACGTGGATCATCTTCCTCCGCATCTTCCTCAGGTGGCTGCTCCGGCTTGGGCAAGAGCGTGCGGCTCTTGAGATACATCAGATTGGCCGCCATGACGACGAACTCACTCGCGAGATCGATATTGAGCATCTTGAAAGTGTTGATGTACTCCAAGTACTGCTTAGTGATCCGCTCGATCGAGATGCTATAGATATCGAGCTCGTCTTTTTTGATCAGGTAAAGGAGAAGGTCTAACGGACCCTCAAAAATATCGAGCCTGACCTTGTATTCCTCTTCTGCCGTCTCCGTGCTCATAAGTCTAACGGAGTCGTTCTAAGAGATAGGTGAGAAGGTCAGCAATCTTAATTCGCTCCTGGGTCATGGCATCGCGTTCGCGCACGGTAACAGTGTCTTCCGCTTCAGGGCCATTCTCACCGATCGTATCGAAATCGATGGTGACGCAGAATGGCGTGCCGATCTCATCCTGACGACGATAGCGCCGTCCGACCGCGCCACCTTCGTCATAGAAGACATTCATGTGTGGGCGAAGCACTTCCTGCACCTCGCGCGCTTTCGCGACGAGCTCAGGCTTATTCTTTAGCAATGGGAAGATGCCACATTTGATCGGCGCCATGCGAGGAGAGAAGCGCAAGACCGTGCGAACCTCTTCTTTGCCTTTCTCGTTGGTGATTGTCTCCTCATCGAAGGCCTCACAAATAACCGCCAACACCGTGCGATCCACGCCAGCACTCGGCTCAACGACATGAGGGATGAACTTCTCATTCGTGGCCTGATCAATGTACTCCAATGTTTTCCCGCTATGCTCCTGATGCTTTGTCAGGTCATAGTTGGTGCGGTAAGCCACACCCTCCAACTCCTGGATGCCGAATGGGAATTCATACTCAATGTCGTAGGTGCCACCCGAGTAATGAGCGCGTTCTTTCTCTGGAACATCGAGGATGTGCAGCTTCTCACGCGGGATACCGATCTCTTCGTAAAACTTGAGACGGGTTTCCAGCCACTCCTTCAGCAGGGGCAAGCCTTCTTCGGGACGACAGAAATACTCAATCTCCATCTGCTCAAACTCGCGGGAGCGGAAAGTGAAATTGCGAGGGTTAATCTCATTCCGAAATGCCTTGCCAATCTGCGCGATGCCGAAAGGGATCTTGATTCGAGAAGAATCGCAGACGTTCTTGAACTGCACAAAGATAGCCTGGGCGGTCTCAGGACGCAGATACGTCACATTAGAGTCATTCTCCACCGGTCCGACATAGGTCTTGAACATCAGATTGAATTCTCGTGGCTCAGTCAGCGTTCCTGGCTCGGTCGAATTCGGGCTCGGAATCAGCGCATGCTCTTCCGGTGTCGCCTCCATGAGCGGCTTCATTTCGAGAGCAGCAATCTCGCCTTTGATTCCGCCCTTCTTCTGAATCTTTCGAATCTTCTGCTCGGCTTCTTCCGCCATGGTGGGAGATTCCGTCACGGACACATAACCGTGCGACTCACCACCGATAACGGCAGATGCATAAAAGATCTGGTCAGCTCGAAAGCGGGCCTTGGTCTCCTTACAGTCGACCAGCGGGTCGCTAAACGTGCCCACATGGCCACTTGCCTCCCAGACACGTCGGTTTTGGAGGATCGCACCATCCATGCCGACCACATCATCGCGGTCCCGCACCATACGCGTCCACCAGTAGTCCTTGAGATTCTTCTTCAGTTCAGCGCCAAGAGGGCCGTAGTCCCAACAGCCATTCAAACCACCATAGATTTCGCTGGACTGGAAAACGAATCCACGGCGCTTGCAGAGGCTCACGATCTTGTCCATGAGCACATTACGCGCGTTATCAGAACTGGATTTGGCTTTGGACATAGGAAGGGTGAAAGAAGCAACTCTGGCTGAATTAGCAACACTTTTGACGGCAGAGATACAGGATATCTAACAGTAATTTAATTACTCCGAATCATCCAGTCCATACGCCTCCACGCAAACATCGCCTAGCTCATCTTCGTAGACCGACAACGTCATCGGACGACAGCAGACCTCACAGTCATAGTCGAGCTGCGCCGAAACCTCGCTCGCATCAGGCGGAGGAATTCGGAAAGTCTCGAAACAGGTAGGGCAAGTCACTGGGATCCATTCCACAAAACACGCAGGGCCGAAGGCGCCCTTTGGTCAACACCCACTTTTCGGAACCGCACAGAATAACCCAACGTGATTTATTTTAATTTAGTTTAGATAATTGCCAACACATCCTAATCATCTCCCCACCGTCAGCCCGTATGACCACCATCCTAAGCCCCAGGACTGCCAAATGGCAGGCGTATGAGGACGCAAGCAGCTTTCGTGGTTGGAAGCGCGACTGACATCAGTTTGCCTCTCCTAAACCACGCAGGTGGTGAATGAATACGGAATCCACTTCAGTTGAAAATGACTAGTGGAATCGTTTTTCGCGATATTTCACGACCAGACGAGCCCAACGCTCAATGACGTCTTCCTCCTGCGTCCCCAAATAGACCGATAAGAAGAGACGTCGTTCTTCAGGCGTACAGCGATCTTTGCCAACGTGGTCCAAGGACGCCAAGTCTTTCATACGACCATGCACAAATCGCCACGGAAAGCGGCCGAAATGCCCTGAAGGGCAATCGATCCACCAAAGTTGAGACGCCTCATCTACCAAGAGGTTCCTCCATTTGAGATCCTGATGAAAGAAGCGTTGTTCATGCATCACGCGCGTTTGCTCTGCCAATTCCCTGATGACGGCGTTCCGGACCTCACCACACTCTGGCATCGTTTTGCTAGCCCACCTCTCCACCAATGATTGGGCGTCGGCCGCTCGAGTAATGATAAAACTTTGATCAGCACAAAGCCCACCTAACCGACGACGATATCCGCGTGCGACCACTCCTGGAGTGCGAATGCCCCAGGCATCAAACCGATCCAGATTAGCAGCCTCATTCAACGCTCGCGAACGCCTAGCGAAGCCGTCCAACACCCTGCTACGCGACGCATAAACCTTAAAGTAAACGGTGAGGGTTTCTCCCCCCGGGCTCGCCAGCGTCTCTTTACACACCAACGTACGCTTGCGATGACTTTCGATTTCCAACGGAAACTGCCCAGCCACCCCATGAAAGGACTTGTCTGGAAACCAAGCCTCAAACTCCTGGCTGATCGCGACACCTTCCATAACCGTTAGACCGACACTTTCTCCACAGACCAGATTACTTTCAATGCAGCATGCATCGCTGCAACATCATGCACGCGGAAGATATGCGCGCCACGCCGCATGCCAGCGACCAGGCAAGCCACGGTACCCGCATCTCGGGCGTTTGGATCTGGAAGGTCCAGGACATCTCCAATAACAGTCTTTCGAGAGATGGGAAGCAGCACGGGCGACTTGGAACGCCCGACTAGCCGGTCGAGCTGACCGTAGATCTTCAGATTATCCTTACACTGTTTCGCAAAGTCGATACCTGGATCAAGGACCAGCTGATCATCCGCCAAGCCAAGCGCTTTCGCCTTCGTCACCCGGTCTTCAAAGAACGCGAACAATGCCGCCCACACATCGTCGTAGTTCTCGTGAAAGTGCGGCACCTTAGGCAACCCCACAGTGTGCATGATGAGCAGGCTCACACCATGCTTGAGACACAGCTCGGCATTGGTCAACTCGGTCAGCCCGCTGATGTCGTTCAAGAGATCCACCCCCTCTGACAGAATCGGTTCAGCCACATCCGAGCGCCAAGTATTGACCGAAATCAGCGGTGGCCAAACCTGATCGTCATCCCGTGGGCTCACCATGCTCAGCGCCAGGTTCATCCGCCGAAGAAAGGGCAGCAAACGTCCAATCTCTTCGTCGACAGAGATCGCCTCGCGATTCGTACGGGCACTTTCTGCGCCGACATCGATGATGTCCGCACCTTCGCTCGCCAATCGCACGGCATGCCCTATCGCAGCATCTACTTCCAACGTCCCATCATCGCAGAACGAATCGTCATTGATGTTCACGATGCCCATGAGCAATGGGCGACGCGGGAAACTGATAGACCGTTCTCGAGCGCGCAGGTTCATTCTCTAAAAATCCGTTAACGTCCGTTCACGTCTCTCAAAACGAGCTAACTGTGTGTAGCCGGCCTCCTTGGCTGCGGTAATCGCTCTATCAAAACCTGCCCCCACATCTTCCGGAGCATGCGCGTCAGATCCAATCACTAACGCAATCCCAGCTCGACGTGCAAGGCTAAGGAACTCAGAAGTCGGATAGAGCTCGCCGACAGGCTTACGCAAACCAGCCGTGTTAATCTCATAGGCCGTGCCAGTCTCGTGCATGGCGATAAGACTTCCCGCATAGTAATTCGAAAGATCTCCTTCCGGCACTCGCCCGAACTTTTTCGGCAAATCCGGATGCGCCATGAAATCGAAAAGTTTCGTCCGAATGGCCCGCTCGTAGAGTTCCCAGTAGAGTTCCCACACCGCCTCAGGGCTATAGAGCTTCTCCACCTGACTCAAATGCTCTGGATGATCCACCACCAGTTCCGTCGTGAGGTAGTGCACGCTGCCGATAAGATAATCCCAAGAAGCCATCTTGGTCAGTTCACCGATCCACGGATCGTGCCCCGGCAAGTAGTCCACCTCTAGACCCAACCGCACGGCCACACCCAAGGTTTCGCCATGCACCCGCGCCTCCTCCACCATCTCTAGATAACGTGGAAACTCCTCAATGCTCATGCGCCAGTCATCGAATTCGGCCATCATCGGGCTGTGGCACGAAAACCCGATTTCGGTAAGCCCTCGCTCTGCGGCGACCTCCACGTAGGCCTGTGGATGGCCCTCTGCGTGATGACAGAGGGGAGTGTGCATGTGGTAGTCTACGAGGCCCTGCATTTCCCTGTGAGTTTCGTTGAAGATTGCCTGACTGCCAGATAAAAATCCACCTCCACAGGGGAACCTTTCCTTGTTTGCCCGCCGTTTCTGCTCAAGGATTCGCCAGAGTGCTCTCCGAGCGTTCCGACATGACCGATGGCTTCCCTAACCCGTGACCAGTCTTAAACGTTTCACCCCCTACTACGGGCTGTTAGCGCCTTACAAAGTCGCGTTCTTTGTCGCCATCCTCTGTGGCCTGCTTTACGCGGTGGCTAGTGGTCTTGGCTTTCCTTATGTGGTCAAGGAGAACATTCCTATCATCTTCGCTAATAGCGGCGAATTCTCGATCGAACAGCGAGAAACCGCCTACGCCATCATTGACCAAGCACCAGTCAACGAAGACTCCAAATTGCTCATTGATAGAGTATCTACCGCTACCGGACTCGACAAGAAAGGAGCCGAAGTGCTCATCGATAAGAAGCCCGTCGACTGGCAACCCAAGACAAAGGACGAATCCCTCCTCACAAAAACACTACTCCTCCTTCCGCTCACCATCTTCATCCGCGCCATTGCGGGCTTCTTCAACGTCTACCTCACCGCCTACTGTGGCGTTAAGGTACTTGAGCAAGTGCGTGGTCAGGTCTTCTCCAGGCTCCAAGACCTTCCGGTAAGCTATTTTCAAAACCAGAATAAGGGTGACCTCATCAGCCGCCTCATGGTCGATTGTAACTTGGTAAAACAGTGCATTGTGGAAGTTTCTAATAGTCTCATTAGAGAACCCTTTACCTTCCTCGCTGCCTTAGGCTTCCTCGTTTGGCTTTCTGTCACCCATCAAGAGAACCTCTTTCTCCTCTTCTGCCTCGCCGCCATTCCCGTTTGCGTCCTGCCAATCCGCTACATCGGTAAGAAGCTCACCCGCCGTGCGAAACAACTCCAAGCACAAAGCGGCACCGTAACAGAAGTGGCTTCCGAGAATCTTGCCGCCGTTCGGGAGGTGCGCGCTTTCTCTCTCGAAGACAGCGAACGAGAGAAGTTTGGTCACGCCGTCTCCAAGTTCCTCAAGTATCAGCTAGGCGTGGTGAAGTACGACAAGAGCCTATCACCAGTGATCGAACTCATTACGGGCATGGCCATCACGGGTGCTATCTATGTAGCCTACAACTCGCAGCTCAATCTCCGCGTTGATGAAGTCATTGCGCTCTTCCTAGCCTTGCACATGTGCTATCAACCCATCAAGAAGATGGGAGCAATTAACAACACACTCAAACGCGGCGTTGCTTCACTAGACCGCATTGAAGAGGTGATCAAAGCGCCTATCATCGTCGAAGAGAAACCTGACGCCAAGCCCCTCCCAGAGCCCGTTCGCGGACAACTGCGTTTTAATAACGTTAGCTTTCAATATACCACTGACAAAGACCATCCCGTGCTGCGCGGGATCGATTGCACCCTCGAGCCCGGGAAGACATATGCCCTGGTCGGACCGAGTGGAGCAGGCAAGTCGACCTTCATCAACCTGGTCATGCGTTTCTATGACCCCACAACAGGCAGCATCCTGTTAGATGGACACGATTTGCGCGATCTCGGACTTAAAGACCTCCGAAATCAAATCGCACTCGTTCCGCAAGATCCTGTCCTGTTCAATGATACCATCATGGCAAACATCCGACTGAGTCGACCGGGTGCCAGCAAAGGAGACATCTTCCGCGCGGCCCAGCAGGCAAATGCTCGCGAATTTATTGAGAATGAGCCTGATGGCTTTGACACACTCGTCGGTGATCGCGGCACTCGCCTGTCCGGTGGTCAGAAACAGCGCATCGCCATTGCCCGAGCCTTCCTGCGCAACTCACCACTGCTCATCCTAGATGAAGCCTCATCCGCGCTCGACTCTGAGAGCGAGAGCCTCGTGCAAGCCGAACTCGACAGCTTGATGCAAGGAAAGACAGTCCTCATGATCGCGCACCGATTCGCCACCTTAAAGCTGGCCGATGAAATCCTCGTCTTCGACCAAGGGCGGATTTCAGCGCGGGGCAATCATGCGAGATTGATGGACAGCAGCCCGATCTACCGCAAACTCTACGAGAAACAGGAACTCTAACTTTCCCACCATGAGCAACGCCGACTTCTTTCAACGCGCCTACTCCGAGAACGGTCCCAAAGTGATCAGTGGCTTCTCACGCCCTGTCTATCACAACCTCATGGGCGTCCTCTATGGGCACCAATTTGATAAGATGGGCTTCGGCGGCATGATCAGACACACGGAGGCGGGCATGCTGTATGAATGGGCAAGTGAGGTACCACAGGGTGGCACCATTGCCGAGATCGGCTGCTACGGCGGGCTTTCCACAAGCTACTTGGTAAAAGGGACTGAGAGTCGCGATGTGCGCATTTGCTCGATCGATCCCTTTAACTCGGACCTCGACACCCAAGCCGAGCGCACAGATGGCTGTGTCGAACTTGAAGACAAGCCTACCAAAGAACTTGTCGCTCAGCGAATGGCCAAGTTAGGTGCCGGTGACCGAGTGACCCTCATCGAGGGCTTTTCTCAGGAAGCGGTGAAAGACTGGAAAGACGAAATCGACTTCCTCTGGATCGATGGCAATCACGACCAAGCCTACCTCGACTTCACCGACTGGTCGCCCTACCTCAAAGTTGGCGGTCGCATCGGTTTCCACGATTCTCATCCACGTTACGGCTATCCGCAGGTAGCCGAAGACGTGAAGAAAGCGCTAGAATCTTCTGAACACTGGGGCCAGCTTGAGCACGTGAAGAGCATCATCAGCGCCATCAAGCTCGCGTAGCGGAAGTCGCCAGACGTCTCGTCCACACCTTCCACATCATTGCCTTGCCTCATCATCCGCTTGCACGTTTGGTGGATGAATGACGAACCATTGTAGCCTTCTCTTTATTGCCCTGTTGACCGTAGGGCACGCTCAAGAATGGAAGCCCGCTGGCGATGGCATGATGAGTGCCTGGGCAAAGTCTGTCGTTCCTAACAAACCGCTTCCTGACTATCCCCGACCTCAACTCGTGCGGCAAGTATGGGGGAACCTCAATGGCCAATGGGAATACGCCATCACCGAGAAGGACGCTGCTCAACCTGAAGCTTGGGACGGCAAGATCCTCGTACCGTTTGCAGTCGAGTCCGCGCTTTCAGGTGTCGGCAAGAGGGTCGGCAAAGACCAGCGCCTCTGGTACAAGACCCCATTCTCCGTGCCCAAACAATGGCAAGACGATCGGGTGCTCCTACACTTCGGTGGGGTGGACTGGCACGCTCAGGTCTTCGTCAACGGCAAGCCCGTCGGCGAGCATCGCGGCGGCTACACGCCCTTTCACTGTGAGATCAGCAAAGCTCTCACTGAGGCCGAAGATCAGGAACTTGTGGTCAGCGTTTGGGATCCCACCGATGCTGGCACCCAACCCCGCGGCAAACAGGTCGATAACCCCAAGGGCATCTGGTACACACCCGTTACCGGGATCTGGCAAACCGTCTGGCTTGAGCCAATTCCAGAAGCCTCCATCACCCAACTCAAGACGATTCCTGACATCGACACGAATAGCCTACGGCTCACGGTTTCCACCGATGGGGACATTGCCGGACTGAAAGCGAAGGTCGAAGTACTCGCCGGGCGTAAAGTCGTTGCTGAATTGACGGGTGCTCTGAATCAGGAACTCCAACTTGATATCGATAAACCGCGCTTGTGGTCACCCCAAGATCCCTTCATTCACACCATTCGCGTTCACCTAATCGATGAGAACGGCAGCTTAGTCGATTCCGTCGTCAGCTATGCAGGCATGCGAAAGATCTCCTATGGTAAGGATGCTGAAGGTGTGAACCGCCTGATGCTAAACAATGAACCTCTCTTCATGTTCGGCCCACTCGATCAAGGATGGTGGCCAGACGGCCTCTACACCGCACCCACCGACGCCGCTCTACAGCACGACATCACCGTCACCAAGCAACTCGGATTCAACATGGCCCGCAAGCACGTGAAGGTGGAGCCGGCGCGTTGGTATTTCTGGTGTGATCTTAAAGGCTTGTTAGTCTGGCAAGATATGCCGAATGGCGACCGGCCCATTAAGCGAGACGAAGAAGACATCACCCGCACGGCAGAATCCGAAGCCCAGTATCAGCAAGAGTATGAGGAAATGGTCACGTTTCTACACAACCATCCTAGCATCGTGACCTGGGTCCCTTTCAATGAGGGCTGGGGCCAGTTCAAGACCGATGAGATCCTCGCCTGGGCGAAAGACCTTGATCCCTCGAGGCTTATCGATGGCCCGAGCGGCTGGACTGATCGCGGAACCGGCGATATGCATGACATTCACGTTTACCCGGGTCCTGCCATGCCGCCTGTTTCAGAGAACCGCGTGGCCGTTCTCGGTGAGTATGGTGGTCTCGGGCTCCCCCTAGAGGATCATCTCTGGTGGGACAAGCGCAATTGGGGCTACCGCACTTACGAGACCGCAGACGAACTCTGGCGGAACTATCAACGGATCACGCGTCAACTCTTTCCCCTCATCAAGAGCGGCCTAGCAGCGGCCATTTACACACAGACCACGGACGTTGAAGGTGAGGTCAATGGCCTCATGACCTATGATCGCAAACGCGTGAAGTTCGACGTCCCCGCCATTCGTGCCCTGAATGAGCAAGTGTATGGGCCACTACCCACAATCACCCGCACCACCTTGCTTCCCACCAGCGAAGAAATGGCCCAGAAATGGCGCTACACGGTAGAAGCGCCGGGTGAAGATTGGTACACGCCGGACTTTGATGACACCGTTTGGAAAGAGGGCGAAGCTGGTTTCGGGACAAATGAAACGCCGAATACGGTCGTTCAGACCGAATGGTCAACGAACGACCTTTGGATTCGACGCCAGTTCACATTGGATTCGGTCGCAGTAAGCGAGTTAAACTATAGGATTTACCATGACGAAGATGCCACAATCTACATCAACGGGCGCCAAGTGGACCAGCTGGCCGGCTACGCCTCGAACTACGAGAATTTGCTGGCATCTTCAGAAGCCGTAGCCGCACTAAAGGAGGGTAAGAACCTGATCGCCATTCACGCAAAGCAAACCAAAGGCGGCCAGTACATCGACTGTGGCTTACTCGATGTGCGGTTTGAATCAAAAGAATGACAATAAGTTGATAAACCCACCTCTGGGCAACGTCTATTGGAGGAAAGACAAGTGATTTCCTCCCTCCCCAATCCCTTGCCCTCGTCGCTCCCCGAAGCGAAACCGGTCCGTTTCTCGAGACGTTCGGCCCCTTCTGGGCGGGCTGTTAAGCCTCGGAAGCCCGCCAGGGCATGCTCTCGCTATTCAGGCACCCTAGCTTTCGCACTCTGGATCGGCACACCACTCCTTCTTTGGTCCGGCCTCGTTTTCCTTGTGTGGCGGCTTATCTAATTGGGCAGGCCGCTTTCTTCACATATCGATGCCGGAAATCCAGCTGAATGTCTCAATATCTTCGATAAGCACCTGGTCAGGCTGACCATTCTCAAGAAAACGCAGCTTTGCGATGACTGGCAAAGACCTCAAGTTTGACATGATACGAACGGCATTGAATGTTTTGTGCGCATCCGACACCGTTTCCAAATAACCGTAAACAAACTTATCTGACAGCGGATGGCGGATCATGAAACACGAATGCGTTTCTGAATCCTCAAAGTCGTAGTTGAAATACGGATTCGTCACCATGAACTCCATCAAGACACGAAAGGTACCAGTTTCCGAATCCCGGGTTTCGATAAACCTTTCCCAATCCTTGTCGGAATAGCCCACCGCAACTTCCCATTGTATCTTCACCTTCCCCTCGTCATTTGCTTCGAAGACCCAAGATGCCCGACTGTTGTCTTCAAAGATCACATCGGCCAGAAGAAAATCACGCTCTTCGGCCACGTGAAACTTCTCGCCGCTCAGCTCTAACAACTTCTTATCCTCCATGGGAACCTTGCTGTAATAGTCCTCCATGAGTGGCATGACACGCCGCGGCTCCATCACTTGATTCGCTTTATCAAGCACGGTGTCTGCTTCAAGAAAGGCGCGAGTAACTTCAGCTGCGCGGAGAGAGAACTCCCCTAAAGACAGCGGAGGTATTTCTTGCACAACAGTAGGCTCGTCCACCTCAGCAGTGCCTCGGATAATGAGCACAACCGACAGAATCACCATCAGGATGGCGAAAATTACAAGAATGATCGCCGCAAACTTCTGCCAAGCCTTTCGAATATCATCCTCCGCCTCGGTATGCGACGACTGTGTGACTTGTTTACGAAGTTCTTTACGATCCATGGACTTGCCTCCTAGTTAAGGGTGCGCAATCCTCCTTGGCAAGGGGAGAGAACCTCGGGCTGCGGACTCTCTCATGTTGCTTGGGCTTGGGCTGTCCAGTCAGCGAAGCCCTCCGCTTCTCGCCACGCGTCCCAGGACGATCCCGGCCCCACACGCCTGCTATTAATACCTTTGCCAGGATTCCGGGATCTCAGCAAGGGCTCGCTTTTCGAGGTTTCCTTCTACCTCAAGCCGAATGGGGTCTATGACCTAATCCTTGGGCAACCAACCGCTGGCAATGGCCCGCTCCTCATCGACGGGAAGTTCCTCGTCTATCGATGCAAGGGCTTGGCACTCCTCGATCTCGTTCGTCTCTTCGGCTTCAGCAAGTTGCTTGCCCGAGAAAGACGTCAGAAAGAGTTCTCAAGCAAAGAGCTTTTCGCGCCCTGCCCACTCGATGTTCGATACCCGGGGGACAAATGTTTTCCAAGGCATGTGTCCACTCAGGACCGTATGGACATCGAGAACATGACGCTCAACGTTTACTCGCATGCGAGCCTTGTTAGCACCATTGACATAGGCGAACAGATCACGTGGGACTCTGGATGGCTAGCACCGCTCAGCATGAATCGTAGAACTAACACTCACTTGAATCATAATTAATTCAGACCGACTGCTTGAATTTGCCAGCGAGCCTCGCTTAAGTCATGGACAACCATGCCCGAGTCTCTAGTCCATCGCGTTCGCGGCGAACAGATTCCCGCCGGTAAGAACCACCTGCGCCTTCTGGAGGTGGTCGTGGATGAAGACCAGCGGCCCTTCTGGCGCGCCCGCTGCCTGCAGTCTGGCAACCTCCTCAATGTTGCTCTTGATGGCTTCGTGAAAGTTCCTGAATCCATTAGCATTAGGCCGACGGAAAATCACGATGACTACGTGGGCGAGCGAAGACGTGCCCAGAAACGTCGACGCTGGATCTTCTTGATCGGAAGTCTTCTGCTTGCCGCCATCGCCATGCACTACCAGGACACGATCATGGCGCTGCTTCAGAAGCTGCAAGATATCATCCGCGCCGGACGTGTCTCCATCTGATGTAATGCAACGCTCCAATCCACTCGCATTCCTCTTAGTAGCCCAATCAATGGGCCGCAGAAGAGATTCTCGTCTTTGGAGACAGCCTAAGTAAGGAATACAGTCTAGAATTTCCAGGTCTCGATGCCATGACCCGGATTGAGATCCTCGACTAAGGACGGCACGAAGACTTCGACAATAACTCTTTCCGTGCCTACCCAGACTTTCGTGCCACAGGACGCAAATACAACTGATCCCTCCCCGGCGCGACGGCCACAGACATCCCCTTTATCACCAGTCAAAGTCCCTATCAAATCGACTACCAGTCTCGTTTACGCAGTTCGAACAGGTTCACATTGAACGTGGAAACATCCATCGACTTGCGCACCTGGCCCCCTGTGCCCAAGAGCGAACTCACGGAGCAGCCACTTGGCACCATGCGCTGGAGCGCAAACGATCCCACCACTCCACAGCTCTTCACCCGACTCGTGATTAGCGCGCCTTGAGCGAGAAGCACTTGATCTCACTATCATTGCGCACGAAAATGCACTGATTGGCATAGGCCGGGTGCGACCACACAATCGACCGCTGGCGCATATCGGCTCCGTCAGGTTCGATCAACTTTGCCCGACTGATTTCTTCGTAGCCCTGCGGAGAAAACTTTCCAATGAGTAGTTCTCCCTGCTCGTTAAAAAGAAAGTAGCGATCTTCATGAGGAGTGACGAAAACGTTCCCCCAACGCACTTCCTTCTTCACGACTGGCTCTAACGACTCCCACAACCGCTCGCCTGTCTCCGCTTTCAAGCATCGGAATTGCCCATAGCTGCAGTTACCATACAAATGGCCTTTATGAAAAACAGGCGTCCCCATGATGCTATTTAAATGCTCGGTTCGTTTCTCGCTCGCCCGCTTCGTCTGCCACATCACCTTGGGTTCTTTGTCAAACTCGACAAACTCTAACATCGTTGCTCCATTGTAGAAACTCGTAAAGAAGACCCGCTTTCCTTCGCGACGTGGCGTCGGTGCCGTCAACCCAGCCTTGATCTTCCAAGGAATCGTCCACAGAACCTTGCCGCTCTTCGGGTCCAGTCCATTGATCGCCTCGGGATGCCAAATTAGAAGCACCCGCTTGTCACCTTCCACAAGCAGGCGCGGTGGACAGTAACCAGGCTCCTTGGCACCAAGCGCGCGCCATCGTTCTTCTCCTGTCTTCTTGTCATAAGCCACCACCGTCGAACCGTCGCCTGCCGCTAAGCAGATGAGAAGATCATCCTCGATTAGTGGCGTCGCCGCAAAGCCCCAAGTCGGTGTCTTGGTTTTCAGCACACTGACGAAGTCTTTCTCCCAAACAACATCACCGGTTCCGACGCGACGAACAAAAAGTCTTCCTTCCGCACCAAGTGTGTAAACGAGCCCTTCGTGAATCACAGGAGTGCACCGTGGCCCCGCGGCATAACTGACCGTGTAGTTCGTGTCATAACTCTTCGACCAAACAACCTTGCCAGTCGCGCTCTCCAAGCAATGCAAGCTCTCCTTCCCAGGGATCTCACCGCGCTTGAACGGATTGTCCGGCGAGTCTGTGACATCCGCCAGAGTCCTATCAAAAACATACACACGGCCGCCACTGACCGCAGGACCAGCATAGCCAGTTCCAATCGGTGCTTTCCAAACAAGCTCAGGGCCTCCAATGGGAAGTTTTTCAACAATCCCGACCTCCCGCCAAATCCCGTCCCGTTGCGGACCAAACCACTGAGGCCAGTCATCCGCCAACGAAGTCTGATAGCCGAGAGGAACGACGACGCTGAGGAGTAAGATAAGGCGTTTCATTGCCAACACGCTCGCAAAGCACGCCCGTTCCAGCAAGCTTCTTACCCTCGATTCTTCAGGAGAGCCACGATCTCCCCGTCATCAGGAAACTTCTCCGTCTCGTGCTTGCAGTAGATCCGCTCACCATCCACGACCACGTCAAAGATGCCACCACCACCAGGAATGAGCGTTGCATCCGCATCAAATGCCGCTTTGAGTTCCGCTGCTACACTAGCAGCGTTGGGTTGGTAGTTTCACTGGGAACAGTATTCGATAGAAATCTTCATAAGGATAGGTTGTCGGTTAGGCGGACGCTTACATGCCGCCACATTATGGTCAACGTCTTTACAACGCTTTAAAGCGTGCTCTAGGCTGCATGTATGGCGAAGAAAGACGGGAAACTTACCCCCATGATGCAGCAGTACCAGCGACTGCGCCAGAGCCTCCCCAAAGACGTGCTCCTCTTCTTCCGACTGGGCGACTTCTACGAGCTCTTCTTCGACGACGCCAAAGAAGCCGCAGGTATTCTCAACATTGCTCTAACCAAACGTCAAGGCACGCCCATGTGCGGCGTACCTCACCACGCCGCCGAGGGCTACATTGGCAAACTGGTCAAAGCCGGGAAACGAGTCGCGCTCGGAGAACAAGTGAGCGAACCGCAAGCGGGCAAGATTGTCGAACGAGAAATCGGCCAGGTGATCAGCGCGGGCACCATCAGCGATCTCAATCTCTTGGACGCCAATCGCGCCAATTACTTAGCAGGTGTCTTTCAATTCAAGAAAGCCTACGGACTGGCCTACATCGATCTCACCACCGGGGATTTCCGTCTAACCGAATTTCAGGACCGCGCTGCACTGCAAGATGAAATCCATCGCATTGCTCCCTCAGAACTCCTCTACAGCGAAGAACAAGAAAGCTTAGCCGACTTGCCTGGCGGCATTGCCTACGATGGCTACGCCTTCCTTTACGACCAAGCCTATCATTCGCTGAAAGAGCAATTCAAAGTCCATTCTCTCGATGGCTTTGGCTGCGCCGGACTCGAAGGCTCCATCAGCGCTGCAGGAGCCTTGCTTCACTACTTGCAGCAAGTCTTGCGACGCAAACTCGACCACGTGCTCACGTTGCAGCCCTATCAAACGGACAGCTGCGTACTCATCGACACGGCAAGCCAACAAAACCTCGATCTCGTTGAGTGCCGCGCCGGCACCAAACACACCCTGTTGCATGCGCTTGACCAGACGTGCACGCCCATGGGTGGCCGAAAGCTCCGGGACTGGCTTCTCCATCCTCTGCGCGACTTGCAACGTCTGCGCAGCCGGCAAGACGCCCTCGAGGCCTTTCTCAATCAACCCTTTGTTCTTTCACAAACCCAGGAAGCCCTCAAGGGCATCCGCGATGTTGAGCGCACCCTCGGACGACTCAGTCAGGGATCGGGCAATGGTCGCGATATGCGCAATCTCTCCGCAGCGCTCCAGGCCATCCCGGACATACGCGCGCATCTCGAATCACTCGTTCCAGGAAAGCCGCCTGCACTCATCCAAGATTGGTTGGCACGCTTGCACGAGTTCCCAGAACTCGTCGACCTTTTGGAAAAGGCCATCATCGAGGAGCCTCCCGTTTCCGTAAAGGAAGGCGGCATCTTCCGCGATGGCTACAACACCGAACTCGATGAAATTCGAAAAGCCTCTAGCGAAGGCAAACAATGGATCGCTGACTTACAGGTTCGCGAAAGCGAACGCACGGGCATCAAGTCACTCAAAGTAAAATACAACGCTGTCTTTGGTTACTTCATCGAGATCACGAAATCAAATCTCTCTCAAGTCCCCGACGACTATCATCGCAAGCAGACCACCGCCAATGCCGAGCGATTCATCACGCCTGAACTCAAGGAAATGGAGAACAAGATCCTCGGCGCAGATGAACGCATGCGCGCGTACGAGTATGAGGAATTCCAAAAGTTACGCGAACGCGTCCTCACAGATCTACGCCCCCTGCAGATTCTAGCAGACACGCTAGCCGAGATCGATGTCATGGCGGGACTCGCCGAGAAAGCGCGACTCTACAATTACACCCGCCCTCTTCTCAACGAGTCCAAGAACCTCTACATCAAGGATGGTCGGCATCCCATGCTCGATCAGAACCTGGCCGAGGAGAAGTTTGTCCCCAACGACACCACGCTCGATCACGACATCAACCGATTGCTCCTCATCACCGGACCAAACATGGCGGGAAAGTCGACCTACATCCGTCAGGTCGCCCTGCTTACACTAATGGCACAAGTAGGTAGCTTCATTCCTGCGGCCCAAGCGGAGATCGGTCTCGTGGACCGCATCTTCACCCGGGTGGGTGCCAATGACGATCTCGCCCGTGGTCAATCCACATTCATGGTCGAGATGAACGAGACGGCTAGCATCATCAACAACGCCACCGACCGAAGCCTCATCGTGCTTGATGAAATCGGACGCGGCACGTCCACCTTTGACGGCCTTTCCATTGCTTGGAGTGTCGCCGAACACGTCAACGACACCATCCAGGCGCGCACCCTGTTTGCCACCCACTACCACGAAATCACCGCCCTCGCTCAAAGCCGCCCTAGCGTGCAGAACTACAATGTGGCCGTCCGTGAGTGGAACGAAGAGATCATCTTTCTCCGCAAGATCATCCCCGGTGCCGCCGACCGCAGCTACGGCATCCAAGTCGCCCGACTCGCAGGCCTTCCCAAGGACGTCGTCAGTCGGGCGCAAGCCATCCTCGATCATCTTGAATCCCAGAATGGCGCTCAGCCTGACAAAGCCGCTGTCGCCAAGAAGAAACGCGCCCGCCCAACCAGAGCCCAGACTAAGGACGATCCTAAGCCAGAGAGCCCATCTCCCCAGATGAGCCTCTTCTCCTAACATGCGCCTTCCGCTCCTCTTTCTTGCTTTCACCCTCTTACCTAGCCATGCCCTAGAACAGTGGGAAACGCTCATTCTCAGCTTTCGAGGTCCTCAGACAAGCGAGCAAGCCCGCGTGAATCCTTTCACGGGCTACCGCCTAGCGGTAACTGTCAATCACGCCGAAAAGTCGGCAAAGGCGCGCGGTTTCTTTGCCGCCGATGGCAATGCGGCCGAGACAAGCGCTCGCGCTGGCAATCAGTGGCAAGCCCGATTTACCCCCGACTTGTTAGGTCCCTAGCGCCACGAGGACACCTTAAATTTCGGCAAAGACCTCGCCATCAGCAACAAGCCCGGCAAGCCTTTCCCGCTCGCCAAAGCCACCGGCGAGTTCGAGGTGACAGCGAACACTCAAGCCGGCCCCAGCTTCCGCGCCCTCGGCAGGCTCGGTATCGACGGCGGCTATTTCCGATTCCCTGCAACCGGTCGCGACTGGCTCAAGACGCTAAACCTCCCTGGCCCATCACCATGGACGAGATTGGCCTGTGGCACACAGGAGCCCTGCCAGATGCCACCAGTCCACATCACGATACCCTCAGACGACACGCACTCTGGAGCAGTCTGCGAAGGCGGCACCGGCGTGGAATGGTACTTTGGAGCCAGGCATCCTCACAATGACCTCACACTCGAAGATTCGCGCACACCTACCCATCTCTGGAAACAGACTCGCAACGCCCTAACTCTCTTCGAGGATCACCTTCCCTACTGGAAGATGGTCCCCATGAACGACGTCATTTCAGACGAAGACGCCCAAGGCTTCGGCATCGAAGGCGAGATCTATGCCATCTACCCCCTCATCCCATCGAAATCGATCTACCCGCCGTATCCAAAGTCCTCGAGCGGCGCTGGTTCGATCCCGTCGACGGGAGCAACCTCCAAATCGGCAGTGACGAATCCATGCCAGGAGGCGGAGTCCGGGGTCTCGGAAGGCCTCCTCACGGCAATGCCAAAGATTGGGTTATTCTGCTAAAGCTTTCATGAACGAAGCCGCTTTTCCATCCGAACCCAAAGCCTTCAGTCGCTCAACCACCCGCGGCACATAGACCGCCGAGACCGAACTTTGTACGCCATTGTCCATCGCGGTCTCTTTGAAATTCGCGTGCCCTTTGGTCAGCTGCTCTTGATGGTCTAAATAGAATTCCCGAGCGGCTCCTGACCGAATCAACAAGGATTCGGAAGACCAATTCACTTTAGAGACGCCAGCAGCAACCGCCGCTTGCAACTGGGCGGTGTCCAATCCGGACGAACCGTGCAAGGCAATACCAATGGGGCGACCCGCCAGCTCGGAGGCGAGCGTCTGATGACGAGCCACCGCTTCCGGCTCAAACCCTCCTGCAGATCCCAACCCATGCTTTGTCCCCACACCCGGTGCCCACAACGCTAAGTAACCAGGATTCGCCCTTTCCGCTGCACCAAAAAGCGCACGTGCTTCGTCTAACGAAGTCACCCCATCATCCACGCCAGCCTCCATTTCCAGAGTTGCCTCCACGTCGGCCTCGCGCGCCGTTTCACACAAAGTTGCAATGGTCGCCAGATTCTCCTCCACGCTCAACTCCGAGGAATCTAACGATACACTAGAGGCTGACAGACGGAGCTCTTGCCCACCAAACGAGACGTCCAATCCACGGATCGCACGTTGCAGGAGCGAAACCGTCATGGGGCCCTTGATGTGATCGGTGTGATACACAATCGGCACGTCCCGATAACGCTTGGATTGCCCTAGCACAGCAAGATCGGTCAGGTACTGCGTCATCCCAAGAACGGGATCGCCATAGCCAAAGCTGTGTCCCGTCAATTGCCACAAACTCGTTTCAACAATGACTGGCGACTGACACTGACGGGCAGCCTCCAGAGCATCCACCACCGCGGCCGGACTATCCGCATTGACCGCTAAGATAGCATAGTGCTCTGCCAGGGCGTGCTTGAATAGGATGCAGGTCTGAGTCGGTGTGAGAAGCATTCAGTGGTTATGAGAGCATGCTCCGGCAGCGTCAATCCCCGAGACCAGGATTCTAGTCCCTATCAGCGATGTCCACGTTTGCTATCACACTGATCGTTCTGTCGCACAAAGCACAACCGCACATATCAAATCACTCCAGCCCATAAACCACGGCAGGATCGGTGTAGAGACGCTTCAGATCACCAGCGTGACCGCCTCCCACTCTCAGCACGCCAACCCGAGCCGATGAATCTGTCAATGCTTGGGCCAGAGACTCCACCACGGCGACTTCCTCGCTACCCGGTGTCGTTTCAACCACAAGCTTGATATCATCGTTGCCAAGGCTCGCATCCATTGGCACACCGCCAACTGGCCTCTCCATCTCCGTCGCAATTGCCGACTCAGTCTCCGCATCCAAAGCTGCAGGAGCCGGAACGGGTTCTAGCACATCCACTGAAGTCGACTTCTCTTTGACATACGGACTTGATTCCACCCCTTCAGCTCCCGCTTCACTGGCGATCCACGTCGTTTCAACCGCTTCACCCACCACCGGATACGATTCCGAATCTCCCATCTGCGGCACTGCAGGGAGCTCAAATGCAGGTTCATCTTCCCAAGTCACCCGAACGTTCTCATCAGGCATCAACAGAGACGTGGGCTCGGAGGCCGCCATCGCGGTGGGCGTGGAGTACTCGGAGAAACCGATGTAACCCGCGAACAAGAGCAATGTTAGAAGAAGACCCACAAAGAACGCCTGCTCGAAGCGCTCCATGATCCGCCGACGTATCCGGCGCTTGACCATATCTTCATTCGTGAATGGGGTCGGCTTGCTGCCGTTACTCGACTCAGATTCGAGCGTGCTCGTGGCATTATCAGCGAAAGCGTTGGAAGCGTTCATGGGGTCGTCTTGATTCAGAGGGGGCCGTTCTCACGATGTTACGCAGTGTGGAGCCGCAGATATAAGAAACTTCTCCAAGGATACAACTTTCCCAGGAACACTCAACTCTAATTTCTATAATTTCGAGAATTTGATTCTCAATAATGCGAATCTATGCTAACCAGAAACCCAGGATCCGATTTGCGCCTCGACCCAATGGGGCCTATCCTAAAGAGCTTGGTCGCGAGACCAACTCAACTTGGGGGCGTCTTGGTTTCGACTGGTTGCTTACAGATTGGGCGGCACGCCGAGGATGATTCGTTGGCCTCGTTAATCATCGGATCACACAAATAAATGCAGATTCTTCAAACGAATTAGCTCTCGCTGCTTAACCAGCGACGTCTTCCGACCCACGCCTGCTAGGCTGGGAGGCGCATAAAGCAGGCTAGTTCCTCGATCGGGCATCCGGATCGGGGCGCGAAATGAAACAGGGTGATCGAGAGTGTGGATTTCGTTGGTTGAAGCCTCCCTCTTTAAATCAAAGATCCAACTATGCGTGTAGATGCCTTCTCCTCGGAGCTACTAGGACAGGGGTTCAACTCCCCTCGCCTCCACTTGTTGATAATCAACGGATTGCGCGATATTGAATTGCTTTGATTGGGGGTGCTTCCCCGCTTTTTCGGGTCGAATAGCGCGTTGTGAGGCTAGGGGTAGATCACCCCTGTCTTCATCATTTGATCTCAGCTGATCTGCGAATCCGCCGGCTTGTGCCCCGTTCAACCTGGCAGAAAAACTGTCCCCCTTTTCGAACTCCCGGCCATAGTTGGCAAAGACGGCTTGAAACCACCGAGAACAGACGGGATCCAAAAGCGGTGCTCGAATGCTTTCTCGACTGCCCTTTGAGGACCCTCTCTCATCTACAAACAGCGAGCAACTCAGATCATCAACGGTGATCCTGACAAGGTTGAATAGGAACTAGCTCGCTCAGAAACGGCTCTTGCCTCTTCCCCCGGCTTTCGGCTCTCAGAACGCGCTGGTGCGTCGCATCCAACTGGTTCGGTTGCACAATCTACAAATGCCGATCGATGTCCATTCGGTCATGGAGAATTCGCACCACCTCGATGCATTCATCGGTCGTGCGATAGAATATCACGTGGCGACCGACGCCACGTTTGCGATAGCCTTCGCGGATCGCATCACAAGAACGCCCAAGACCTTGGTTATCGGTGATCTGGCGAAAGCATTCGTTGATCAAACGCACATAGCGTTCGGCCTGCTCCTCGCCCCCAGTTTCGACCGTGTATTCCCAGATACTCTCAAGGTCGGACATCGCCTTTGGACGAAGGGAAAATCCAGCCATTACGAAACGACTTTCCGAGCCTCTATGAATTGCTCGACGTCGAATACGACTGGAGTTCCGCTGTCTTCTCCCTCCTTCAGGGCGGCTCGAAGAACTGCCATCTTCGTCTCCTGATCTTGAAGCAACCGGATGCCGGCACGGATGACTTCGCTAGCCGATCCATAGCGGCCAGACTGCACCTGGCCGGCTACAAAGCCAGCGATCTCCTCGCCTAGTTCTACACTGGTATTCTTACTCATTCGGAAATCCAACTCCCTTACCAGCATACGCTAAATACTGGTACCAAGTCAACAATCGAGCGAGGTTTGGTATGACCAAATCGAGCATTCAATCGATGTTCGCAATCTAGGAATGAGCGTGTGGTAGCCGTGTGATCCGCCAGATTTGAGTCGTAACTCATTTATTATCAACAGCCCATCCAGAGTTTAATTCCCCTCGCCTCCACCCACCCTTACCCAACACTGTCCGGAAACTCGAATCGTCGCTGTTTCACGCGGCCTCACGGTCGTAGAAGCGTAACAACCCGATAAGCCGATCACGGCAAGCTACCTTACCTTCTCCGTCAAAACCCAGAATCTGAAATCGGTTTTTGGTAGGTCCTAACCTCAAAAAAGACACGTTCATCCGGCAACGGGAAGGTTGACCGCAGGATCACCGTCTCAAAGCCCGTGTCCCCCTCTTCGGGAATTACCTCTTCAACGACCATTGGGGCGGGGAACCAATTCTTGAGGTCCTGGCTCATGTAGGTCACGAGTGTCGAATCTATCGAAGTCCGTCTACGGTAAGAAATACGATAAAACTCGTCTCCACTCGCTGCGTCCGTGACCAAGCCAGTATCGAACCCTCCGTCCAAATCTTCACCGTACAAATACTCCTTTCTCGCCACCTGCCGTTCTTCCGAACTGAAAGTACTATACGCACTGAAGACGGCCTCACCCCAACTGCTGAAGGATTGGGGAACCACTTCCGTAGCCCCATCTTCAGTGGTGCGCGCCAAGCGCAATTGCAAGCCGTTGCCCCTAACGGGCTCAACGACAAAGCGCGATTGAGGAGGCAGCCAGCCAGCCGGCAAGGGCTCACCGCCAACCCGATAAGTCACGGCATCAACTCCCGTGACGAGCGCGCTGGAGGGGGCTATCTCCCACGTGTCACCGTAATCCGGACGCTCATCACCAAGAAAATCTCCTTGGAAATCAAACACAAGGTGACCCCCAAAATCCAGGCTGCCTCTGCCTACCTTCCCGAATCGACCTTCGTGATGCGGCCGCGCCCCAATCTCGACAATCACCTCACCCTCCTGACAGTCGAGACTCCCCACACTCAGCGTGGCACCCTCTCCCACCCGCGTCCAACCGGATGTCTGCAGATAGGCCATTTGCGCCCTGAACGAGGAGGCCGAGCCCAGAACCGTGACCTCACCCAGATTCTCAAAGTTTTCTTCGACCACCAGACGGCCCGCATTGGCACTGCCGTAGTCCCCACTCACGGTCAGCTTTCCCTGATTCGAAGTCAGCGACCGGGGGAAGGTCACCTCCTTGCCGTGCACAGTTAGATCAACTCCTGCCGCGATGGTTGTTGGATTCCTGCCGATAAAACTCACCGAAACAGGATCAATTGTCGCGACGCCCTCCTCCTCCCGAACAAAGGTGGATTGTAAACGAAGGACTTTCTCGCCAAATTCCAAAATCTCCGGCACCACCTCGACCGAACCGCCCAAGACGTGGTATTCCTGCGAAGCCGCATTGAATTGGGATCCTGCTGATATCTTGAGAGACGCAGCGGGCCCCTTCTGGATATAGGTGCCGCCGATCCATAGATCGCTAGTGCCCCCGCCAAAGGCAAAACCGGTCCCAAACGTGGACAACTCGATGTCCCCGTAGTTGATAAGGTCGCCCGCGGTCACCAAATTGGCCCCCTCGTTGAGAAGCAGCCCTCCGCAGTTGACCTCCAGTCCCAACAGCGCTGGGAAGGACGCCGCCGTTCCAGAAAGTGTGACTTGGGCCGGTTGACCACCAGAAATCAAGCTATCCGTTGCCACTGGCTGATTAATCACCTGGCCTCCCTCACTGCCAGTGCCGGAGCTGGTCGCGGGCGTGTCGCTCCCAATTTTGGATAAAGACACGCCAACCATGTCGAGTTTCCCGTCTACCTTCCAGGTGCCTCCCAGAAGTATCCCATTGGCCACGTTGGCCAAGCCGGCCTGACTACCGGCGAGTTCCCCGTCCTCCAGAGAATCGGTGCGGCAATCGCCCTCAATCGTCAGTGTGCTATCGGGGCCCACATTGACGGTCCCATGGTTTTCAAACAGTAAACTGTCCGTAAAGGACGCCTGACTGCGTTCGACTTTCACTTCCCCATGGTTGATCAAGGCCGTCCTCCGGAATCGATTCTGCGAAGTGGAGACGCTTTGAGCCTCTGCTCCATTCACGCTACTGAAGAGAATGATCCCCCCGCCATCATCGGCCGCGCCAGCTAATTGAAGCTTGCCACGATTTTCGATCCGCGCCCCGTTCACCTGACTATCGGT
>Ga0213868_10000389_pt1 | contig 41426 bp, 48 predicted proteins | sample PICome_9_FD_160087 | JGI IMG/M metagenome (GOLD analysis project Ga0213868, IMG submission 160087) | Coastal seawater microbial communities near Pivers Island, North Carolina, United States - PICO127 | ecosystem: Environmental > Aquatic > Marine > Coastal | place: USA: North Carolina...
GGACGGTGAGTAGAAAGGCAAGTATGAGATCCATACGCAATATATATCATATTATGAAAAAAGATGTTAGGTACCATGAAGGGGGGGTTTCTGTGTGCGAGGCAGACGGGCACTGGCTGGGAAAAAATAGGGGGTGGGGGGTCAACGATTTGGTTTTGTTACGGGGGGTATTCTGAAATGGAGTTATCTAACGAGCATATTATTAAGTAAGAGGGGTAGGGTTAACAAAACTACACACGGGGGGGTGGGGGGTTGACATTTAGCCCAATTGTGGTACAATGTTGTTGTCAGTCGGGGATGACTGGCAGGGTTACATTTAGTAACCCTCTTTTAATGTAGTACAACACAAGGAAATATATTATGCCAAATAAGGCTAGTAATACCGTAGTATCTACCAAGTCAACTAACCCAGTTGACTTATGTATAACAGCTGTCCGTAAGGCAATAGCGCCAGTATTTTCCGCTCAGAAGAAACTAGATGGATGTAATGCTACTCTAGCTGAGACCTTTGACGCTTTAGCTCTCACGCTGTTACCTGTAGCACCAGACCCAGACGCTGTATGTTGGGTTAACCTATCCACTGATGATCGGGTTACTCATAACGAAGCTCTGAAAGTCCCAGAGTCAAAGGTATTGATTAACCTTGCTCAAGAAGCAATACAGGGTCACGTTAAATATCAACTCGGTAAAAAGACAGTTAAAGCCGAGATAAAAGCCGCCGCCAATGACAGCGCCAAGCTTAAGAAAATCCAAAATAGACTTAAGAAAAACGCTAATAAATGGTGGGTGACTATTCGGAAGCTATCTAATGAGTTTATCGTTGAGCAGAAGAATGAGGGTAACATCAATTCCCGAAAGACTACCGCCGATAAACGTAAGGATGTTGGAAAAGCAGCTCTAGAGCTCAAGGCTAAAATTGAAGCAATTACTTCTTCCTTGAGAACTAAGGACGAGAAGGCAATGTTGAAAGTACTTGCTAATTTCCCAATCGTTCAGTAATACCTCGGGGGCCTTCGGGCCCCTTTTTTTTCGCCCAGCTTTTGGCTGGGTTTTTTTTCGCCTTTATAAAATGGCTTAGCCTTATTTGGTTTTGATTTTGTTTTTATATTTTTGATGATAGTTATGTCGAGCCTACTAGGGTTACTTTTTGTAACCCTCCTTTTACTTTGCACCTACTTTGTTAGCGTGATGATAGTTATGTCGAGCCAAGATGATAGTTATGTCGAGCCTACTAGGGTTACAAAAAGTAACCCTAATGTTATTTAATTTGCGTAATGTTATGAAATTAGAACGTAATGTTATTAGTAAGTGTTTGATTTTATTGCAATGTTACAATGTTATATTGTTATGAAAGTATAAAGAGAGATTTTTATATTCTGAGTCTCTTACGTCCCCCTCGGCAAGTGCAAGTTAAAAGTGGCGACTTCTATTATATAATATTATATTTGATAACAATATAACAATACACCCAAAACATCCCGCAAACCCCTTTGCTAGAGCCATTTATAATGTTATCTAATCTAATAACATTACCCCCCAAAACCGTAACAAAGTAACAATCAAAACCATAACAATACCAAACATGAATCGAAACCCTTACCGAGTTGACAAATGTACCACAATGTGAGATAATAGTTGTGTAGTTAGGTATATGTAACTACATATAGCAGGGTTACTTTTTGTAACCCTCATTTCAACACAAGGAGAGCGACAATGTTAAAACCAGAGCAACGAGAGCAACTAGCACAGCTCAAGAGTTTTATACGTGCTAAAGCAATAGCAGATGCACCAAAGACTAGGGTTACTAAATGTAACCCTCAAAGATCACCTCATGTGATCAATCACGATTCGATATTGGCGCAGTATCCGCCCAAGAGTCTGACTAGTTACAACATCGACTACCGCGCCATTATTGCTTGCGGTATGGTGGTGGGTGGTAAACCCAAGAGACACGACACATTCTATTATGGCAAACGAGGGAGAAAAGTATGAGCAATCCATTTTATTTATGCAATGCCGATGTGCATTGGGTAGACAGTTTCAATCCTTTAACACTAGCTGATGAGGCGTATGCCTGTAACCAAGAGTTACGAGAGCAACCATTTAGCGCACTCAATGCGTACATTCTTTATTGTGCATATGAGACTGGTGTTTTTAAGTCTGATTTGTTAGTTAGTTTAGTTGACCAACCAGACCGTATAGGTGTACCTACTGGCAACGTCAGAACACAAGGCGATATGCACAAGCATCAGATAGCATTCCCCGAAGGTATGAGTTTTATACCTGATTACGAACTATGCCCTGTAGGAGCGAGACTATGAGTAAGATTCAAACCAATGCGCGGAGTGCGATGGGATACCATCGAAGTAAGTACGAGCGAGACGCATGGGGTGGAAGTAGGCACTCGCACGAGCTAACCCGACACCTGAAGCATCAAGTACACCGAGAAGAAAGACGTAACGCTAAACAACTAATACAACAGGAGGTAGCAGAGTATGAGTAAGCAAGAGAACAAGACGCGTACACCGATGACTAGAAAGACCAGTTGGTACGCAGATAGCGACAAGTACCGAGCCACGCCAGTAGGCGAGATGGAAGATTATCAATGGGCATATGATCAACAACAAGAGGAGCGACAATGGAACGAGGACAACAAGAACTATTTGGAGAACTAAAGCGACACGAGCGGGAACGGTTCCGAGAAGTGGTGGGCGAAGTAGTGCTATCCGTAGTGCTAATGCTATTTTTCGGAATCTTAATATATGCACCAGTTTTATTCGTAGGACTCACTAACTAAACACAAGGAGAAACACCATGTATATAGACACACAAGAGCAACTAACCGAAGTGCAACCCACACCTAGTATAGCTGACAGGGGAGTACAGGCATCCTTGAGCATCCAATCATGGGGTGGGCAGAAACTAGACAGGGGTATGACCAAAGAACTTAACGACACCAAGCGTGCGTCGAGTAACGCATCCAAAGTGCAGAAGAATCTCATGGCGGGTGATGACTCACTACGCAACATCAAGAAATACGAATCTAAGATTCGAGCCGAGCACATACGCCTAACCCTACCGTGGGGAGATCGTGGGTCTAGACTACTACCTACAAGTGCGATGATGGACTACAAGGACAAGATAGGGGGTATGTTAGAGATACTCAAGGATATGTGGCGTGTGTTCCTAGACGTAAGCTACCCCAACTACAGGGACAATGTAGCACCATACAAGATGGGGGATATGTACAACTACCATGACTATCCAACGGAGTTTGAGTTGAGATGCAAGACGTTTGACTACTCATTGACGTTCGAGCCAATAGCGGAGAGTGGGGATTGGCGTGTCGATGTACCCAAAGAGATGATGGAAGAATTGAGAGAGCAACTGGACGCTACTGTAGATAGCAGAGTACAGACAGCGATTTCTTCTTCCTGGGACAGGGTTAAGACTCAAATCGAATCTATGAAGGATAAGTTAGCCATAGAGATGGATGACGATGGTAAGAACAAAGACGGTAAAACTGTGCGATACCACGAGACATTCGTGCAGAATGCGACAGACCTATGCGATCTACTCGTACACTTAAACGTAACTAACGACCCACAACTTGACCAAGTAAGACTTGATCTCAAGAACGCTATTCAAGGTGTGAGTGTGGAGACGCTAAAGATACCAACGAATCATGCAACACGTGATGCAGTAAAGACTAAGTTAGATGACATCCTATCTAAGTATGCGCTGTAATTTGACTCATGTACCACAATGTGGTATACTATAAGAACAGTCGAGGTATGGCTGTAACAACCGAGGGTTACTTTTTGTAACCCTTATTTCAACACAAGCAAAGGAGCGAAACGATGCTTAAGAAAATAACCCAGTACGTTACATACAACGAAGCAGAACAAATCATCTTGGCTAACCCACACGCTGTGTACCTACTAAGTGGTGCAGCAGGTACAGGTAAGACATCCCTAGTAAAAAGCATAGCCAGAAAAGTGGAGCGCAAGCTATGTCTAATGCAAGGTGCGCAGACTGATGTAGGTGATCTAAAAATGCCTATCATGAAAGACGGTTCGTTTGTATTCGGGGCGAACGAGAGTTGGGGGTTACACACAGGTGAGCCAGTAGTATTCTTTTGTGATGAGTTCAAAAAGATGGGACAAGCGGCACAAAATGCAGTACACGAGGTGATTGAGCCAGACGGTGCGTTTTGTGGTATTCCACTACACCCAGATTCAATACGTATTATCGCAGGTAATCTAGACGAAGAAGGTTTGGGGGACAGGATACGTAACCACACACATGACAGGGTAATCGAGCTAGTGATGAAGGGTGCAAACCAAGAGGAGATGCTTCATTACGCAATCGAGAGTGGATGGCATGAGACCGTGATTGCGTTCATGCACGAGTTCCCCGAATGTCTGCTTACTATACTAGATGGAGATGCGTGGAAGGACAGTCAATTCAATAGTGTTACGCGTCGTGGTCTAGAAGGTGTATCGGACATCATGCACAGTAGTTACGGTAAGTTAAATTCTGAACTACTAGCAACCGCAATCGCGGGTCGTGTGGGTTCATCATTCGCTAAGGAATTCCAAGCGTACGTGGATTTCAAAGATCAACTACCTAGCCATGATGAAATAATGAAAGACCCTATGAATGCTAAGCTACCTGCAACACAAGGCGCGGCTTGTGTGTTTATATTCGGTGCTCTTACTAGGATTGATAAGACCACAATAGGTCAGTACATGAAGTACATATCAAGATTCGAGCCAGAGTGGGACATGATGTTCTCTTTGGGTTTGGCTAAAGGTAAACAGTCAGTAGCATTTAGTTCCCCAGACTTTAGGGATAAGTTGTTGGGAATGACTAACTCTGGCTTACTAGGATAAGGAGCGAAACATGAAAGATCAAAGACTTAGGATTACCAAAGCTAGTATGACACTCATGCGATGGGAAGAGTTTGCGCTGTTCTCCGGTGTGTTGATTATGGGTAAGATTACTATGACTACTGATATACCCACAGCATGTACCGATGGATACAATGTGATGTACAACCCTGACTTTCTAGCGACACAAAACGATAAACAAGTGGCATTCATTGTGGCGCATGAAACATTGCACAAGGCATGGAGACATTTGACTATGTACGAAACACTACGCAAGAAAGACCCAAGCATAGCCAACCAAGCTATGGACTATTGGATTAACCTTAAGCTAGTACAGACCGATGACAAAGGTACTAGGGTGTTAGAGATGCCGTCTATAAATGGTAAACCTATTGGACTACTGGACTACAAGTACGACAATATGAGTGTGCCTGAGATATTTCGAGCCTTGTATGAAGCTAAGCAAGAGCAAGGTGAAGGTGAACAAGGAGAGGGGGAAGGTAATGGCTTTGATGAACACGATTGGGAAGGTGCAACCGAAGTACCTGCTGAAGAACAGGAGAAGCGAGCACAAGAGATTGAACAGGGTCTACGGCAAGGAAAGATGGCGCAAGAAAAATACGCGGGTAAGTCCTCAAGTGGAAGTCCACTAGACAGAGCACTTGAAGAACTACTCAATCCACAGATACCGTGGCAAGTATTGATGCGAGAGTTTCTAACCAATCACGTTAAGGGTGCTGATGAAGCTACATGGAGTCCTGTTAGTCGTCGTAGTCTGGCGCAAGGATATTACACACCGTCTTACACTAACCCAAGTATGGGTAGAGCGGTTACTGCTCCTGACGTATCGGCATCTATTGGTAAGGAACTAACCATAGCCATGTCCGAGATGAAGGCTATCTTTGAGGATGTACGACCTGACATGGTGGACATGATGTACTGGGATACGGATGTAACATTGCACGAGACATACGAGGAGCATGAAGTGCAAAGCATTCATACGGTAACTAAGCCTGTGGGTGGGGGTGGTACAAGTCCTGCCTGTGTATTCGAGAAGATTAAGGAGGAACAAATTGAGCCTGACTGCATACTGTTATTCACGGATGGTCATGTGTGGGACTGGGGTAAAGACATCGGTGTCCCTACTATGTGGTGTGTTATCGGAAATAAAGATGTTACTGCGCCATTCGGTAAAACAATTCATATGGACTTACATTAAGGAGAAACACATGAGTAAAGTAGTACTAACAATATTTGGTAAGAAAATCATACTTGAGCACACATCAGCTATGAAGGTTATGGAGCTAGTGGCGGACTGCGAAGTGTTCGAGACCAAGTGGAATAGAGATGCGAAAAATATTGCATATGACACATACCATGTGTACAAACCAGACGCACAGGAAATATTGCATAATAGTGTATCAGTAGCACCACTACCGTTAGAGTTGTATGAGATAGCAAAGTTAGCGGGGAGACCAGACCGATGAGGGTAGCAAACATGGACGATGAAGAAACATATTACGACGAAGAAAACGTTATGCCTAGTGAACTACTGGAGAAGGTGCGTCTAGCGTTTATTTTATTAGAAGAATCAAAAGTAATTGATGAGGATGAAGGGCATCTAGTACTGCGTGTAAATCGTGCGGACTATGAAGAATTCTGTAATCCTACGTCACTATTTGTGATACACTAGGAGGGTATGGAGCGATGCCTAAACTGAGAGATGAAGTAAGTGCTGTAGCTGATCGCGTACTGGCAGAGAAATGGTGTAGGAGTTGTACCAAACATCAAGTGCAAGACGGTGGTAAGTATGTGCTTATGGCGAACGGACACAAGCGGTGGAAGTGTGCCGAGTGTAGAGAGCGAGGAAAGCAAGCAAGACTAGCAAGACTTAAATAATCCAACACAAGGAGAGCGAACTATGTACTACGATATACCACGTATCAGAACTTTTGCGGACGCAGAAAAATACTTTAACGCAACCAAACCATTCAGCCGAGGTAGGAAGAAAGGCAAAGTACCTGTAGGCAATCGGGCTAGAGGGTACATTACTATGGAGAAGGTTGAGGACAAAAGCTACGTGCTACGTTACAGCGATTGGACGTCTAAGGATCATGGTAGGGCACTCACGTACAAAGCGGATACACCACATCTAGTAAATATAAACCTACGGGACTATTACCTATTTGAGTTACCAATTATCAATCGTTTACTAGGTACAAACTTGATTCAATATCAGTACGACATATGGGATTGGTGTGCTAGGAAACTCTTAGGTAAGGGTCAGCATGTGTACGATGCGCTACAGGATAAGTGGGTAACAGCGCAAGATAAAATACTAAAGACATACCTAAAACGTAAAGAGTGGAACAAGTTGTGGGCTGATTGCAAACCGTTCGCAGACTACTTAACTATCACTAACAAAATCCGCGACGCAGGTTTTAGCAAAGAAGAAACAAACAAAATAAATACCGATGGTAAACCTTTGTCGCACGACGTAACTAGTGATGACCAAGAACTTTGGTACAGAGCCGCAAAAAGAATAGCCCAAGAGAAGCAATATAAATGTGTGCAAGGTATGCACTATTGGCACGAGGTTAAAAGTGGTGATGCACTTACAAAAGTTATGTTGAATTACTTAAAAGACTACATGAAGAAAGAATACGCAGCTGATTTGTTCTACCAAAAAGAAGTACCTATAACTAATCTAACTAAAGATAGCAATGCTAAATACTTAGCATATACAAGAATTTTATAAGGAGCGATGTATGAATGGCGAAGAATACAAGTACCACAAAATAAAACTAACGTGTGGTGGAGCGACTGGGCTTTACTACTACGAAGAGAGAACTGCTGCAGGTGGGCGCTGGTTAGGAAAAACTAAAGGGAATGAGCTTATCGAGTGTCTTGACACAATGGAGATAAGTAAAAAGGCAGTACACGTAATGAACACAGTACGTATGAAAGACCCTAAGTATACGTTTTCAGTAAGCACAGGTTGGAGAACAGTAAACAGGGTTAAAACTGATGAGTATTGGGAGTGTATAGATTTTGATGTTTGGTACGACGGAGAAAAACTAGGGGAGTATGGCGGGAATGATTGGAGCCACGACGTAAAATCTCGTATTACAAGTAGAGAACTGAGGTCTACTGATTGGAAAAGAACCAAGAACGTTAATACTGCGGTTAAGAACATCCTTAAATATATTAAACCAATAGCAATGCGAGAACGCTTTGATACGCTACAACGCCTAACTGCCAACGCTATAAATTCGGCACTTAATAACGTTAGGTATATGGCAGGTACTGCACAGACTTATGCTCCTGTTGCTAAAACATCACCTTGTAGTAGGCTGTTTGACGTAATTATGACTGAGCATAGAAACATAGCAAAAAATATATTTAAACGTATGCCTGAGTTTGAATCCAAAGTCGAGCAAATGATTGAGGATTACGATTCGTTCATATCTATAACTGAAATGCAAAGGCAAGCGAGCGATGGTAAGGGTGTATTGGTAATTAAGTATGGCGATGACATATACATGGACAACTTATTTACACGCGACTCAAACATGCGAACGTTACAACACAAAGACTTGTGCGATGAGACTAAGACTCACTTGGCAATGCTAAGTATATCCAACCCAGATACTTTGATAACTGATGTGGGCGTTAAGATAGACGATACACAATTTTATTTACAACAAGCAAAGGAGATGCAAGATGCGAGGTAAGGGAAAGAAAGAAGCAATGGTACATGTGAACTTACGATTACCAATAAAGGTACTAGAGCACTACCAACAATTTCCTAGTTACACAGTCAAGATGCGCGAAGTGTTAACAAAAGAAGTTGGACAAAGTAAAAAGGAGGTAGTAACATGAGAACAATTATGTTTATTTTATTAGTGCTCTCGGCTAACTTAGCATTCACAAGTGCAGACATTGGCGCGGAGAGAAAGCAACCGATGTACCCAATAAGCAACTACAATGGCTAGTACACCAGAGAAAAGAGTGAAGGATAAAGTAGTCAAAATACTCAAAGAGTTTGGGGCTTACTACTTTTTTCCTGCGACTTATGGCTTTGGGCGTAGTGGTGTGCCAGATATAGTGTGTTGCTTTAACGGTAACTTTTTTGCGGTTGAGTGCAAGGCGGGTAAGAACAAACCTACCACGCTACAAGAACGCGAGATAGAAGCTATACGTAACACTGGGGGTACTGCGCTAGTGATAAACGAAGAGAACATAGAGCATGTACGGATTTTGATTGAGGAAATGTTATAAAAAGGAGCGAACATGCAATACAAGCACAATGTAATAGCTACGGTTACACGTACGATCACGTACGAATTTGAATTAGAAGCGTTCACCAATGACCCCGATGGCAATGATGAGATTAAAGATCAAGCTATAGAAGAACTTAAACGTATGGCGGCTAAAGAACCTGTATTAATTGAGGTTTTAAATGATGAGTTAGAAGTTGAGGATATTCAGATAACACAAACGTGGCGACAAGGCGGTGTCGATTGAACATCTTAACGATAGACTTTGAGACTTACTACGACAAACAGTATTCTTTATCTAAACTAACTACTGAAGCATACATACGTGATGATCAGTTTGAGGTTATTGGCGTAGCAGTAAAGCAATCAGGGGGTGAGACTCAATGGTTTAGCGGTACGAAACAAAAGACCAAAGAGTTTCTAGATTCGTTTGATTGGGGTAACTCACTAGCTGTAGCGCACAATGCTATGTTCGACATGGCGATTCTTTCGTGGCACTTCGATATTAAACCTAAGATGATTGCGGATACGTTATCCATGTCGAGGGCAATACATTCTGTCGAAGTGGGTGGAAGCCTTAAGGCTCTATGCTCTTACTATCATCTTGGCGCAAAGGGCGACGAAGTAATCAACGCGCTAGGTAAACGTCGTATAGATTTTGATGACGAGAGTTTGTCTAGGTACGCAAGCTACTGCATTCAAGACGTTGACCTAACCGAGAAGCTGTTCGGTGTTCTGTTACCCAACATAAACAAGACAGAAGCAAAGCTAATTGATCTCACCCTACGTATGTTTACTGAGCCAGTACTTGAACTAGACATAGATGTATTGGGTGCGCACTTGGAAGGAGTACAAAAAAAGAAAGCTGAGTTGATGGCTAAGATCGACGTAGACCGTAAAGAGATCATGAGTAACCCTAAGTTTGCTGAGTTACTTAAAAACCACGGTGTTATCCCACCAACAAAGATAAGCCCAACAACAGGCAAGGAAACATTAGCATTCGCTAAGTCTGACGAAGAGTTTAAAAAACTTTTAGAGCATGAAAACGAAACAGTACAAGCCCTTGTGTCTGCTAGGTTAGGTGTAAAGTCCACCATTGAAGAAACTAGAACCGAACGGTTTATCAACATCGCTATGCGTGGAACTATGCCAATACCCTTACGTTACTACGCGGCTCACACTGGTCGATGGGGTGGGGACGACAAAGTAAATATGCAGAACCTACCACGTAACTCATCACTAAAAGATGCGATCTGTGCGCCTACTGGCTACACCATGATTGATTGTGACTTATCTCAAATTGAGGCGCGGACTCTTGCATGGTTAGCTGAAGAACATGACTTGGTTGAGGCGTTTGATCGAGGCGATGATGTGTACAAGATTATGGCTAGTAGCATATATGGTAAGCCAGTAGACAAGATCGACAAGGGAGAACGTTTTGTTGGTAAGACTACTATTCTTGGTGCAGGTTATGGCATGGGTGCAATGAAGTTTCAAGCACAGCTAAAAAACTTTGGTGTTGAGTTAGATGAGGACGAGTGCAAACGCATCATCCATGTTTATCGGGACACCTATCAGTGGATACCTATGCTCTGGAGGAATGCCAATGATGCCCTAGAAGCATTAATGGAAGGTGGGGGTGCGCTGTTAGGTAAGTGGGGTGTACTAGATATAGACGAGATAGGTATACGACTACCTAACAACTTACATATTAAATACCCAAACTTACGCAGGCAAGAAATTGAAGGCGGAAAAACTGAGATTGTGTACGACACGAGACGCGGACGATCAGTCATCGCGAACCGTATCTATGGTGGGAAAGTTATAGAGAATGTGTGTCAGGCATTGGCGCGTATTGTTATTGGTGAACAGTTACTCGGTATCGCTAAGAAGTACAAGGTAGTAATGACTGTGCATGATGCGATTGCATGTATTGTGCCTAACGAAGAAGTAGAAGAAGCAAAGAAGTTTGTAGAGAAAGTAATGAAGACACGCCCTACTTGGGCACAAGAATTACCCCTCGATTGTGAGGCTTTTGATGGAAAAACCTATGGGAGTTGTAAATGAGTGAATATATAGATTGGAGTGAGCATTGGTTAAATGTTAAGAAGCATTTAAAAGAAGTGCAAGACTTGATGAACTCTAAAAAGTACGCAGAAGCAAAAAAGAAAGCAATGGACTTATCAGTGGATGGGCATTTGATGAGACAAGCTATTACTTTAGAGGAGGAGAAATGGACGATAAAAGACCAAAGATAATGATTGCAACTCCGATGTATGGGGGCATGTGTACAGGAGGGTACTCACTTAGTTTACTAGGTGCATGGAAAACGCTAACTGAACTGCAATGTGAAACCTATATAGCTACGCTTACTAACGAGAGTCTAATAACTCGTGGGCGTAATGACTTGGCTAGGATGTTCCTCGAACGTGATGCAGATTACTTGATGTTCATTGATGCAGACATAACGTTCCCAGCTGGAGCTATACCTGCGCTACTACTAGCAGAGAAAGATGTAGTGTGTGGCGTGTACGCAAAGAAAGAGATTGCATGGGACTCAGTAGCTAGAGCCGCGAGAGAAGGTAAAGATAACTTGGCTGACTACAGTGGTTCGTTTGTATTTAACATGATGGGCGCACAAGGGGATCATGCAGAAGTAGATGAGTCGGGTGTTATTGAGGTGCGACATGGTGGTACAGGCTTCATGCTAATTAAACGCAGTGTACTTGAGAAGCTCAAAGATCATGTGCCTACGTACAGACGGACATCGTTTAGAGATTCAAACGGTGAGTACATACACCCTGTCACACACCAGTTCTTTGATACAAGCATTGATGGTACAGGTGCATTGCTATCTGAGGACTACCACTTCTGCGAGTTGTGGCGAAAACATGGCGGGAAGATATACGCACATCCAAGCATTAAGTTAGACCATACAGGTACGCACGTATTTGGTGGAGACTTACTTAAATCAGGGGGGCAGTTATTATGACCGAGGAGGAACGCAAAGAGTATAGCAAAAAGTACTACGAAGCAAACAAAGAGAAAATAAACGCGACGTCTAAAAGATACCGAGCGCAAAACAAAACGAAAATAAAAGCGATGGAAAGAAAGTACTACGAGGCAAACAAAGAGAAAAAAAAAGTTCGTGAACGCATGCGCTACACTCAAACCATAGAACTGCAAAAAGAGCGTAAGAAAAAGTACCGCCAAGAAAACAAAGAGAAAATAAAAACGAGGTCTAAAAGATACCAAGAGGCAAACAAAGAACTGTTTGCCGCCTACAACGTTAAAAGAAAAGCGCAAAAAATAAAAGCTACTCCTACGTGGTTTGAACAAGAACGAGATAAGGTGGATTTGATATACGTAAAAGCGCGAGAGTTTGGGTTTCATGTAGACCATATCGTACCGCTTAGGTCTAAGAAAGTATGCGGATTGCACACATGGGTTAACTTACAATTACTTGCACCAGAGATAAACAGAGCCAAGGGAAATTATTATTGGCCTGATATGCCATAAACAAAAGGAAAACAAACAATGACGGAAGATGATTTTGATGGAAAGACAGTTTACGATTCTTTATTGCACTCAGTAGGTACGTCTTACGACCACACTTACACACAAAAAGCTGATAGGAAACAAATTGGTGGAGATCACTACATGAACATGGGGCTACAGCCTTGGAAAGCTATGAAATCTTGGATGTCCGAGGAGGAGTTTAAAGGTTTTCTTCGTGGCAATATCATCAAGTATGTTGCTCGATGTTGGGATAAGAACGGCGTTGAGGACTTAAAGAAAGCTATGCACTACCTAGAGAAATTAATTGAGGAGTCGGAAAAATAAGGTACGTCTTGCGACCACACAATGACATGAATATATGATATAACTAAATATGGTTAATAGTCATAAGGTTAAGTATGTCAACTGCATGGTCGTATTCCTCTATCAAAACGTTTGAACAATGCCCAAAGAAGTATTACCACTTAAAAGTACTAAAGGATGTAAAAGATTCTGGTAACGAAGCAACGATATACGGGCAGGAAGTACATAAAGCCTGTGAAGACTATGTAAAAGACGGTGTTGAAATACCTGAGAAGTTTGCTTACGTGCGTAAGGTAGTAGAGCGGATAGCTAAGCAAGAGGGTGAGAAGCACACAGAAATGAAGATGGGACTTAAACGGGTTGGTGATGGGTATGAACCCTGTAAGTTCTTAGGTAAAGACGTTTGGTGGCGTGGTATTGCTGATGTAGTGATAATAAATGGTAGTACAGCTTACTCGATTGATTATAAAACGAGCAAGAATGCAAGGTACGCGGATACTAAACAGTTAGACTTGGTTGCAGGTGGGTTGTTTGTACATTTCCCCCAGTTAGATACAATCAAGTCTGCTCTTATATTTGTAGTAAGCGGGGATGTAATTAAGAAAAATCATTACAGAGAACATATGGATAAGTACTTAAATACATTTGAAGATAGCCTAGATAGGCTAGATAACGCTGAGCAAAGTGCCGTATGGAATGCAGTTACTGGCCCTCTATGTAGATTCTGTCCTGTGATATCATGTGAGCATAACACTAGATAAGGACATCGCCATGAGGAAAAAACGTAACTACAAAAAGGAATACGAGACATATCAAGGCACTGAAGAGCAAAAGAAGAACCGAGCGATGCGTAACAAAGCAAGGCGTAAAGCCCTGAAGAACGGGTCAGTAAAGAAAGGCGATAAAAAAGATGTAGCACATAACAAGGCTATATCTAAAGGTGGTACGAACAAAGACGGTACTAGGGTTACTAGCTCCAGTGCTAATCGTAGCTTTGATCGAAACTCTAAAAAGGGTTTGGTATCAGAGACTAGTCCAAAGGAGCGAAAACAACGTGGAAATAATAAACGATAAGGCTCTTTTAATACGCACAAGGCGTCCAGAGTTAGTAACAGAGCGAATTGAAAACAGCAAGGTAATTAGTCAGGAGGGGGATATTTTTAATATAGCGATTAAGTGGGGCTTTCAAGAGTCCCAAGAGTTGGCGAAGTTGCGTGTACAAAACGTGCCATCACCGATCAAACGAGATTACGAATGGACAGGTAAGTTTCAACCTTACAACCATCAACGTGATACATCTTCATTTTTAACACTCAACAAGAAAGCCTTTTGCTTTAACGAGCAAGGTACAGGTAAGACAGCATCAGTTATATGGAGCGCTGATTACTTGATGAAACTTGGGGTTATTAAGCGAGTGCTAGTCATTTGCCCCCTATCAATTATGAAATCTGCGTGGCAAGAAGACTTGTTTAAGTTTGCTATGCACCGTAGTTGTAGTGTGGCTCATGGTGCAGCTGATACACGTAAGAAAATAATTAATGCTGGGTCTGAGTTCGTCATTATTAACTTTGACGGCGTAGCTGTAGTCGAAGACGAGATAAAGAAAGGTGGTTTTGATCTAATCGTTGTCGATGAGGCCAATGCCTACAAGAACCCACAAACCAATCGTTGGAAGATACTTAAACGTATAACCACTAAACCAGAATGGTTATGGATGCTTACTGGTACTCCAGCGGCTCAATCACCTGTAGATGCTTTTGGTTTAGCGAAGCTAGTCAACCCTGATAAAACACCAAAATACTTTGGGCAGTTTAGAGATCAGGTGATGTACAAGATATCTCAGTTCAAGTGGATACCTAAGTCTAATGCAAAGGATGTAGTGCATAAAGTATTGCAACCTGCTATACGTTTTGAGAAAGATCAATGTTTAGACTTACCAGACGTAACGTATGTAGAACGAGATGCACCGCTTACTCCACAGCAGAAAAAATATTACGCTAAGTTAAAGAAACAAATGGTTATGGAAGCCGGAGGAGAGCAAGTATCTGCTGTAAACGCCGCGACTAACCTAAACAAACTGCTACAGATATCTGGCGGTGCGGTTTACTCAGATGAGAAAGAAGTTATTGAGTTTGATGTATCTAACCGTATTAAAGTAATACTAGAAGCAATTGAAGAGTCTTCCCACAAAGTTCTTATCTTTGTGCCGTTCACGCACACAATAGAATTACTTAAAGCTCAGTTAGAGAAGAACAACATTACCTGCGCGGTTATCAATGGTGGGGTATCGCTAAACAAAAGATCAGAAAGAATTACTAAGTTCCAAACCGAAGAAGACCCAAGAGTTTTAATTATTCAACCACAAGCCGCTTCACACGGCTTAACTTTAACAGCTGCGAATACAATCATTTGGTATGCACCAGTTACTAGCGTAGAAACTTACCTACAGGCTAACGCACGTATTGACAGGCCGGGCCAAAATAACGCTATGACTATTGTGCATATACAAGGGAGCGAGGTTGAAAACCGATTGTATTCAATGTTGCGTAGCAAAATAGGGAATCACTCCCAAATCATTGATTTATATAGACAAGAAATATCAGAAGAATAGTTTGACATTGTTAAACTAACTGGTATACTAATCTATTCCTACAACACAAGGAGCTTGTATGAAAGCAATAATGACTCTAGAAGAGAGACGTGAGGTAGACGCTAAAAAGGTCGTAACCGAAAAAGATACGTTAGAGAAAAAATATACCCGCTGTTTTAAGTTAGGTCGCCGATTGTATGTACCGACGTATACTGCACCCAGTCTAGGTGGTGTCGAATATGTTGGGCCGCAAAGTAATTCTGAAAATGGTTTTAGATATTCAGAAACAGACTTATACGCGATGGGTGCTGTGCCTACTAAAGAACATTTATGGGTAAGGTCTTATTTAGATAGGGAGCAATTTAAATGAGTACAGACGTAGAAAAATACGTAGCCGCGTACAGAAAGATACGCGATGCTATAAAAGAGAAAGAGTTAAAGTACAAAGAAGAAATTGCCGGACTTAAAGAGCAACAAGATATGGTTGCAAGTAAGTTATTGGAGTTCTGTAATGAATCGAATCTAGATAGCTATAAGACATCTGAAGGGACAGTATCCCGAAGAGTCAGCACTAGATACTGGACTAGTGATTGGGAACATATGCATCAGTTCATTAAAGATAATGACGCTATGTATTTGTTAGAACCACGTATCCAGCAAACAAACATGAGGCAGTTTATTGAGGAGAATCCTGACAAGTTGCCGATTGGGTTGCAGTCAAATAGCGAGTACAAAATATCAGTAAGAAAACCAACCAAACGATAGGGAGTGAATATGCAGAAAAAAAGTCAATGGGAATCTATAGTGGTTACAAGTTCTAACCGTAAGCTTATTGAACGAGCATTAAAAGTAGCGCCACCAAGTGACGGTAAAAAACCGTTAACAGTTAAAGAAGTATTTGAGTCTATAAACAAAAGGGGAAATCATGGGTAACGTTGCAATATTTAAAGATCAAAATGCGGCAGTAAGTACAAAGCGGGAGCTTAGTGAGCTATCTAAGTCCCTCATGCAGAAGACTAGTGGCGGTACTAATAGACGTATACAGGCTAATACCAACGGGACTTTTAAACGTGTAGTGAATGGTGAAGTTATTGGTAGCGCAGTACGTGGTGAAATCAATGTAGTCATAGTTAACCTATTAGAAAAAGTATCACGTATTTACTACAAGGAAAAGTTTGATCCTAACAAGGAAGCGACACTACCTAACTGTTGGTCTAACTTAGGTGACAAACCAGAAGATGGGGCGTCTGACAAGCAAAGTGCTTCATGTCTAAGTTGCCCTCAAAACGTTAAAGGGTCTGGTCAGAACGGTGGTCGTGCTTGTAGGTATCAACGTAGGCTTGCTGTATTACTAGCAGGGGACACTAGTGGTGACGTATATCAACTCAACATACCTGCTAAATCTTTGTTTGGTAAGGGTGTAAACAACTCACATCCGTTTGAGTCTTACGTAAAGTACTTACTAGCTAATGGCGAGTCTATTGATAACGTCGTTACTAACGTAGCGTTCGATGCAAATGCAGACACAATGGAGCTTATATTTACACCAGTTCGCCATATTACTGACGAAGAATTTGAAGTAATGCAGCGAGCGCAAGCTACTCCAGAGGCTAGTATGTACACCTCTATTACTGTGGCGCAAACCGATGGTGTTAAGAAGCTACCCAAGGAAGAGCCAAAGATTGAGCGTTCAGATGAACCAGAGGATGATCCGGTTGAAGAACCACAAGTTCGCCCAGCAAAGAAAAAAGAATCTGCTCCCAAAGCTAAGAAAGATGTAGCTGACGTAGTAGACGACTGGCTTAGCGAATAATGAGTTACGGTTATAGCATACGTTTAGTAGAGTTAAATAAGGAAGCTGATCGTAAGCTACTAGGAGTTCGCCTTGGAAGACAGTGCATCAAAATAGGTGTATCTGTTTCTGAGGTGGCTTCTCAACTGGGTGTTAGTAGGCAAACAATTTACAACTGGTTTGCGGGGATTACTACGCCTAGAGCTACGCAAGTAGAGCTTATAAAAAACTTTATTAATCAAAACAAATAAGAGAGCGAACATATGGACTTACTTAATACAGTACAGCCGTCCTCTGGGTGGTTTTGCGTATTAGGTATAAAAGGGAAGAGAGTAGATCAGCACCTCGTCGAAACTAGGGAGGAGGTAGACAAACTTGTAGAGGACTTTGTTGCTGATAACTGGGATGTATATTTTGGGGTCGCTAAGTTTGCAACGGATGCGAATAGAACCAAGGATAACGTCCACTTACTTAAATCTTTCTGGGTAGATATTGATTGCGGAGAAGCTAAAGCTGTAGTTAGTGAGGAAACTGGTAGACCTGATGGGTATATCGATCAAGCCACCGGACTAGAAGCACTCAAGGCTTTTTGCGAGAAGATAGGATTACCTGATCCGATTGTAGTTAACTCAGGGCGCGGTATACACGCATACTGGCCTGTAACCGAAGAGTTGACGCGAGAAGAATGGGAGCCTGTTGCACGCAGACTACGTGATCTTTGTTTGACTCATAACTTTTATATCGACCCAGTAGTGTTTGAACCCGCAAGGATTCTTAGAGTACCGGATACGTATAATTTTAAAGATGATCCACCTAATAAAGTAACTGTATTAGAAGAGGCTGAGCCGACATCTATAGCAGATATACGTAGCATATTAGGAGTAAAAGAAACTTTAGAAGTAGCGCCGAAGCGCGAGATGTCTGAACTTAGTAAGTCCCTTATGGGTAACTACACATCTAGCTTTACCAAGATTATGATGCGTAGTGCTAGTGAAAACGGATGTCAGCAGTTACTGGGTGCGTACAAAGACCGTGCAAACCTGACGGAGCCTAGATGGTTTAATGCTTTGTCGATAGCAAAGTTTTGTAGTGATAAGGACAAGGCTATACATAAGCTATCGAAAGATCATCCAGACTACGATCCTACTACAACTGAGGAAAAGATTGAGCACATCAAAGGCCCACATGGTTGTGCGGAGTTTGAAAAGTCAAACCCAGGGGGTTGTGAGGGATGTCAGTTTAAGGGAAAGATTAAGTCTCCCATATCACTAGGCAAGGAAGTAGAAGAAGCTAGTGAGGAAGACAACACTATAGTTATTGAAGGTGAGGATGGGGAAGAAGATGAGACGCATGTAATACCTAAATATCCCGATCCATACTTTAGAGGTAAAAATGGTGGTGTATATGTAACGCCACCCGAAGAAGATGCAGACCCCATACTTGTATATGAGCATGACTTGTATGTAGTTAAGCGTATGTATGATCGTGAGATAGGGGACATGATTGTAGTTAAAGTTCATCTACCTACTGATGGCATACGAGAGTTCGTTATTGAAAGTGCTTACATGTCTAAGTTAGCAGATTTAGCTTCGATGCTAGCTAAAAACGGTGTCATAACTATAGGCAGAAAGAAAGCCGAGGCAGTAGCGATGTACATAGCACATGCTACTAGAAACTTACAATATAAGAGAAGGGCGGAGATAATGAGGAAACAATTTGGCTGGGCTGACAAAGACAGCAAGTTTATTTTGGGGGATCGAGAGATAAGTGCGGATGGTGTGTACCATAGCCCACCGTCAGATGTCACAAAAGAGATAGCACCACGCATACACACCGCAGGGACTTTTGAGAAGTGGAAAGAGATATGGAGTTTATACGGTAGAGAGGGTCTGGAAGCAAAAGCGTTTGCAGCATTGAGTGCGTTTGGTTCGCCGTTACTTAGGTTTACTGGGCAAAGTGGAGCGCTAATAAACTTGGTGCATTCTGATTCGGGTACTGGTAAGTCTACTGTTTTGTTTATGATTAACAGTATATTCGGGCATCCAAAAGACTTATGCGGTACTCCGAAAGATACAGCTAACTCACTATATAAAAAGCTAGGGATCTACAACCACTTGTGTTTTACGCAAGATGAGATTACTAACTTACCCGCAAAATTATTTTCAGACTTTGCATATGGTGTGTCTCAAGGTAAGGGTAAAGATCGTCTAACCGCAGCTTCACAACTTATGGAGAACAGTACTAGGTGGCAACTGATTGGCGTAACGTCGTCTAATTCTTCTTTCTACGACAAGCTGTCTATGTTAAAAGATGGAGCTAATGGTGAGTTAATGCGTGTACTAGAGTATATGGTAGCGCCTGACACAGTTATCGGGGTTAAAGAAGGTCGGCAAGCGTTTGATAGAGATTTAATGAATAACTATGGGCATGCGGCTGAGCCTTACATAACATACCTTGTTAGCAACTTTGAAGAGGTAAAAAACACAGTCTTAGCTGTACAAGACAAGATGGATAAGGAACTAAAACTAAGCCAGAAAGAACGGTTTTGGTCAGCGGTTATTGCTGCAAATATAGCGGGAGGTATGATAGCCAGTAGAGCAGGTCTTATTGATTGGGATATGAAGCGTATTTATCAATGGGCTTGTAACATGATGCAAGACTTACGTATGGATGTAAAACCACCAGCTGCTAGTGGTATGGCTATATTAGGGGACTACTTAAACACCTATATTAATTACACACTAGTGGTAGACGATGGAGTGGATAAGCGTAGTAACATGAAGGCACTACCTAAGATGGAACCTAAAAACGAGTTGCTTAACCGTATGGAACCAGATACAAACCGCGTATTTATAACCACTAAACACTTTAAAAAGCATTGTGTAGAAAATCAAATAAACTATAAAGAAACAATAAAACTTTTAAAGACGGAAGGTTATTATCTAGGCAGTATTAACAAACGCCTATCAAAAGGCATGAAAATAACTACTCCTGCAGTTAACTCTTTGTATTTTGATGTGGCGGATAACAAGCTAACACAGGATATTATGAACACGGAAGATGATAGTTGAGCAAGTACACTATGAAATTAACTGGGCTAAATTTAAACGGGGGACATCATTTTTTATACCCTGTTTGAACCCAGTGCAAGCCAAACGCACCATACTTGAAGTCACTAAGCGCTTGAAATATAAGGTTTTATTTAAGGTTGTTATTGAGGACGGGGTGAGGGGTTTACGTGTTTGGAAATTATGAGTAGAATGGGTTTAGTTACACATCCCCCGTGTGACTCTGTGAGCAGGAATTCGCTCCTTCTGACTCGCTAAACCTTGTGTTGAGACCCCCTAGTTAACGCTAGGGGGTTTTCTTTTTACTGCGCGGATCTTTGTTTAATAAGGGCGGCTTCTTCTTTAGATATGCCAGAGTAACGTTTAGGGTCATTAACTTCGTTCACTAGTTCTTGATCTATCTTTTGGAAAGTATCGTACAGATCTATTTGCGCGGTTGGGTTGTCCCTGTTAAAAGCGTATATTTCTTGTAATATTTTTTCACGCTCTCTTAATATAGTGTCTATAGGAGTATCAGGCCGTGCAACATCTCGACGCGCCATATCACGTATATTATCTTTTAAGAGGCGTCTTAGTTTAGTTCTCATTGCTCTAGCCTCACCGTACACCCTAGTTCTACGTAATTCAGCGTCTTTACGTTCTGATATTTCTAACGGTTCTCTACCAATAACTCTCATCAACACCTCATTAGTAGGAATGTCTTCTTCAAATCTTACTATAGCTTTTGTGTCTTTATCGATTTCACCTACGGAAGCTAACCTATACGCTTCTGATACGTCTTTAATGTTAGGTAGAGTGTTCCTTAAACTTTCTCCTAGTACAGATAACGCTTTATCAAAATTACCCCTTACTAACTGCGAGCCTACTTTCTCCGTAGTATCAGCAAAATCAAGCAGCCTATCGTAGCCAACACCTAAGAAAGTATCCGCAGCACTACCAAACCGTGCTCTCATATCTAAAGAAGCTGATGGTGACCCATACAAACTAGGTGCTATCATGCTGTCCATATTTAACATAGCACTAAAGTTATAGCCTGTTGCAGTATCAATTACCCCGTTAGTAAGCATTAAACGTAACTTATCGTTAGCTACATTTTCGGGCAACCACGATTCTTTCATCCATAAAGTAAAATCGTCTCTGTATTCTTTAATTAAAGTTTTGTTAGTGGGATCATCTTCGTCTAACTCATTTAATATACCGTTTATAATTGAAGTTACTAATGTGTAACCCATAACCCCTGTAGTGCCAGCAGTTAAAGCCGTCATCACTGAAAAAGTCATAAGTTTGCTAAAAGCCGCTTTTCTTTCTGACGCAGGTAAATGTTTGATTGCGCCTAGTGACATAGCAAAATTTCTAACGACAAACGCTATAGCTTGTAATCTAAAACTTTGAAGTCTAGAAGCATTTCTAGCTAAGAATCCGCCTACTCCAGATGCTGTTGTAAACTTGTTAAATGATCTATTAAACCTACTATAGTCAAAAGCTATTTCTTTTGTGAGACGTTTAGCTTCTTCAAATATTTCTATTACTTGTTCTTCGTTTAAACTTGTAGATTTACCAGCTTTCTTTAACGCTTTAGTTCTAAATTTAAACTCTTCTTCTACAGCAGAGAAATAAACAATTTCGCGTACATGTCTTTCTGAGTATCTAAACGGAAATGAAATTAACCTACCTAACCTACGCATACCGTTCTTGATAGGGCTAACTGGCTCTCCTATAGAACCTTCCGTTGGTGTGTATCCTGCCGACATAAACTGTTCTAAGTAGTTAGTGCCAAACAAACCCCTATTGTTAGCGTACTCGTAAGCAGCTTTTAAGAATGGATTCTTTTTTACCCTTGCTAAATTACCTAGAGACCCAACCTCAGTATCTAACGCAGTTTCATTTATATTAATTTTATTTATGCTACCAGAAGCAATTTGTTGAGCACCTTTACCAAACGCTAAATATGTACCAAGTGTTTTAACCGCACCAATACCGTATTTCTGACCTAGTACAGAAGGAGCAAAAGTAGCTATAACGTTATAGTTTTGTAACGCTGTATCAACACCAAGTAATGAAGTGTAGAAAATAGATTGCCCACTTATGTTTTCTATTTTTCGTAGGAGTTCGCTTTGTGGTTCTGGTGAAAACTCAGCACGGGTTCTTTGCGCAAGTTCGTCAATTATTTTATTAACTCTAACTTGATATGGTTGATTCTTCACTGAATCTCGCGCTTGACTTAAGGCTAACTCCGCATCTTTTTTTCTACGTAGTCTAGGTAACTGAGCAGAAGCAGCGCCCATGTAAAAACTAAAAGCCCTAGCTTGATCGTAGCTATACCCAGGAGTCGCTTTACGTTTGGCTAACCGTGTACGTAAATCTCTATCGGGCAATGTAGTTAAATATATGTTTAATATTTGATCTTTTATCTCTTCTACAATCCCTAGTGTGTCACCAGTACCCGCTTTCTTAAACGATAGCTTGTTTAGATTGTTGTAGACTGCCCCAAGTAAGTTATCAGTATTTTCATAAGTGTTTCTGAGTTCTTTTCTATTATTACCAAACACTAAAGTCTCTTCCCCTACTTCTTGGCCCTGTAAATCTAAATTTTTTTCTACTTGCGCCATGAACGCATCGCGTTCAGATTCTTTTTCAAATGTCCATAACCCAGTATCTGGGCCTTTTTTAACTTTAATCCAATAGTCTCCAAACCTCAACAACGGAAAATATACGCCTTGATCCCTAATCGCTGAGTACATCTCCGAAACTGTTTCTTTGACGCTTAAAGATTCTACTTCTGATAGGCCTAACTTATCTATGTTCGCAAGTTGAATTTCTTCGTTTCTTTTAAACATTTCGGCGTACACATCTCGCACGTCTTTGTATAACTTATGCCCCTCAGCTTCTACTTTAGTATCTGATACACCAGTAGCTTTTTTGTTACGTTTCATTTTTCCGAGTAGTTCCCAACGAGAATACACAGACCGCATATCTTTTGTTCTACCGTCAATAGTTTGTTGCACTTTTGTTTTATCTGCGTCAGATATATTTGGCTCTTTAAGTTTTTCTCTCAACGCTACTAATGTTTTATCTTTTTGTATCGCCTCAGTTATTGACGTAAACTCTGAAGGGTCAAACCTCATCACTGTAGAGTCGGTCATAATTTCTTGTAGTAACCTACCTCCAATAGGACTACCTAATATAAACTCTGATAACTGGTCGTAAGTTTTTTTGCCAATTTGTAATATCTCTTGGCGTTCCATATTTAAACCGTCTATTTCTTTATCAAGTTTATTCGCTAAATTATTAAGACTTTTAATATCAGATTTTCTAAGCACTTCTAAAATGCTGAATGTGTCAGACGCAAGGAGGCTAGCTGCAAGTGTAGGATCACTAAGTACTTTGGTTAAGTTCTTACCTGCAAACTTTACACCATCTTTACCTATATTATTGTCAGCTGTTATAGCGGCTTGATAGCTTTCAGTAAGCGCTTTAGAAGTGTAGCTACCGTTAATTTTATTTCGTACACGGTCAAGGTCTATAGTTACATTATTAAAATTTAAAGACCCCATTTCACGTTGTGCTTTTTGATCTGACAAACCAAGGTTAGTTGTCTCTGCTAAATCTTTTTCTCCTATGATGTACTCTATACCTCGAACTAAACCATTATCTCTGTTATACCCAGGCCCAAGAAGACTAACTATAAAATCAACAAAAGTAGACAACCATTTTTTTACTTGCCCGATCCAAGCAGGTTGATTTTTTGATTCACTAGCCTTTAATAAAAGCTCAGAGCCGTTTACTGCCCACCATTCACTTGGGCTGGTTAATGAGTACAGTTTGGAAAAAGAAAAAGACTCGTCGGCTGCAAGTTTTGTTTTTACTTTGTTTCGATGAGAATTTTTAATAAGTTTAACAGTATCTTTTATAGTGTCCGTAAATTGTTTTGTATCTTTAGTTTTCATAAAATCTGGGTTTTGTTTTATGCTCTTAAGAACTTGAGCTAACCCTTTTGGACTTACTTCAAGCCCCTTTGCGCTACGCTCAACAACATCTGCTACTGCCAGCCGTGCTCTTAGATCCCCTGCGTGCGCTATTGGCAACAACTCAAAAAAGTGTCTCCGCGCTTTTAATAACGTTAAAGTATCATCTGTGTCTGTGGCTTGATTAAGAGTTGTTTTTGTATATACACCAGCTTTGTAATCTTTTAAATACGAAGCCATTATTTCGGTTTCTGCTTTTACTATTGGAATTAAATTGGTTGCTATATCTTTTTTCCATTCGTTTTCTATAGCTTCTCGTATATCATTAGGTAGATAACGCTCAGTATGATGTAATAATTCATGAACAGCAGCAGCACTGTCAGGAATTATATTAGCCGGGTTTTGCTGGTTATTAGCGCTAACAAATAGATCAATTAACCGTTTTCCAAAAGTGTACGATGCTAATACACCGTTTCTGCTCACGCCTTTGTTTATTTTAAGGTTTACATTAGTAGCTAAACTTGGATTTCTTTCGAGCATCCAGGCTAAAGCCTTTAAAGACCTATGTGAAGTAGTATTAGGCTTGGTATTAGCAATAGCTTCTGTTAATTGTTTTTTTACTTTTGCATAGTTCGCTCTATTTTCTCCACGAGGTATTGTGTTTTGAGGTACTCTTTTTCCTTTTGCGTCTACGTTATAGTCGCCATATATACTTTTAGCCGTGTTAATTACGCGCTCTCTAAATTGTTTTTCTCCTTCAAAAACCTCATAGTTAGTATCGTAACTTCTATCTATACGTTCATTTACTACTTTTAAAATTTTCTGTACGTTTTCTATAGCTTGTTTCTTTGTTGTACCAACAACATTTTGAGATCCTCCTGCACTTCCCCCTACAATTGCATACGTAGTTAGGTTAGGTTCGCCTACCGGAGTGCCTATGTTAGCGACGTCTATTACAACCCCTGTTCTATCGTCCGTAATACGGAACATGTCTGGAGCACCTGCAATTTTTTCTTCTATTGTGTAAGTAGCTTTTTGTGGTTTAGCAGCTGCTTTTTCTGCTCGTTTTTCTTCCGCTGTTGGCTCTCTACCAAAATCACCTGCTTCTACCCTTGCTTCTAATCGTTTAGATATTTCATCAAAAGCGGCGTTTGTTTCTGGGGGTAACTTAGTTGCCTCTAAATTTTTTTGTATTTTTTCTGCAGGAGTTTCTGTAGGTACAACAGGGTCGTCAAACTCATTAATAATTGTATCCGCATCGGACGCTAGCTCTTCTGCTACACGCCTATTAAACACCTTTTTAGTTTCTTCAGCGTCTAACTTACCTAAACCAACAGCAACATCTCCTAACCCAGGAACTCTTTTTTTATTTTTATATTTTTTAACTTGTTCTGGGGCAGGTATTTTTGTATTTTTTAATTTGTTTTCTGCTTCTTCTATTATTATTTCTTCGTCTACTGTAGTTAACTCAAGAACGCCTTTCTTTTTCTTACGACTTTTTGGTTTTACTTTAGGTTTAGGTTCTGCTACTGGAGAACCAACTGGGTCGTCAAACTCAGAGGCTTCTAAATCAAGTTCTTGCTGTTTTAATGCCGCATCTTCATCAACGTCAACATCAGCAGCTGATTCAGTTTCAGTGTCATCTAGCCAAACAATTCGTTTTTGCCTTTGCTGTGGGGTAAGGTCTGGTCTATTTAAATCTAACTCAAGCTGAGCATCTGGGCTTGGAACTCCACCAGCAATATCTAACTTTGTCTGTATGTCTTTAACGTTTTTATCTGCGGTGCTTGTTCCGTCTACTGACCTTCCACTCCGCATGTCGTCGTTTTGGCGTTGACGCAATTTAATTTGTTCCTCGGCGCTAAGATCGTTTGGATTTATTAACCCTTCTGGGGCACCTTTTGTTCTGTTCCTAGGTCTTCTTCCTTCAGCAATGTCGAGCCTATCTTGCATATCTTTAACTGCTTGAGGGATTACTGTAGGGGTTACGTTTCCTTGCGCTTCTTGAAGTTTAGCGTCTTCTTTAGCTGCTTCAGTTGTTTGTTCTACGTTTTCTTGTGCGTCACCGTCTACTTGCGCAGTAGCATCATTTTGTACTCCGTTTGCTGTAGCAATAATATATTCGTATATTAAAGTATCTATATCTGCACGAGATGCACCTTTGCCAACTGCATTTTGCACTGCATTTTGTAATTTGTCTGTGTCTACATTTTGTAAAAGACTTGGCTCCATGCCGCGTGTAACATCCGTTATAATCTCATCTGCTTTTTGTTTTCTAGCTATTGCAGCTCGTGAAGCTACTATGTCGATTGGTGCTGTAAAACCTTCGCCTAATGCTTCTAAAGCTAACTCACCCATTTCAGCTTTTTCGCCTACAGATTCTGCTGCAGCTTTAGCACCAAGAGCACCACCTGTTCCTTGAATTCCAAATTGAGTTGCTACGTTACCAGTGGCAGCAAAAGTAGGGCTTTTAATAAATCTAGAAAAAGGAGCAAACCCTATGAAAGCACCTGCAATAGCGTTAGGTTTTACTTCTGCTATAGTTTTAGTTTTTGCGTATTCTCTAGCTTTTTCTACATCGCCATTAAACTTATTAAGACCTTCTTTATAGTTTGGCCCTAACGCACTAGCCACTACAGCGGTAGAATTTAATGTAGAACCCCCTACTGCTGTCCCTGACATGTTAGCTGCGCGGCTACTTAAAAATTTAGCTGCGGCTCCTTTGGTAGCTAGTCCAGCAACACCACCAAAAGGTAAGGAAGCAATAACTCCTGGAAGTTGCTCACCGAAAAAGTTAAGCGCGGCTCCAGGATTTCTTAAGAAAAAATCTAACATTTCCATAGCAGCGGCAGTAAAAGAACCGTCTTCAGCTGCAGAAGCATCATTTGCTCTTCGTATCGCCTCTGCAATTCTTGGGTCAGAAGCTATAGCGTCATATTCTTCTTGGGCTTCTTTTAGTTTAGCCGCACTTTCTTCAGAGTCTTGAAGCATATCTGCTAATGTATACCAAGTGGTCATTACGCGCTTCATGCCTTTTTGGAACGAGTCTACAAAACCTACGTCATCATCACCTGTTTCTTCTGTAGCAGTTTGTACAAGAGTTTTTGCTTCTTCATCGGAGCTTAGTAACTCAGCCTCTGGGTGTAAAAAAAGAAACTGCTGTGCTTTGTCTTTATTAAGAAAATCATAAGTCTTTCCGTTAGGGTGAAGAACGCTAACTACTTCTGAGGCTACTTCTGAGGCTACTTCTGAGGCTACTTCTGAGGCTGTTGTTTGTGTTTCCGGCCCTAAAATTTTTGTTACGTAGTCTTTTGTTTCTTTAGGTAGAGAGTTTCTGTCACCGTCCCATTTATCAGCATTACCTGGCCCCCAATTATAAGCAACTAAAGCTCTTTCTTCATCCCCGTTATAGCGCTTAAGCATCCCATTAAAATAACTTTTCCCAAACTCTAAATTTAAATTTTCGTCCCCTAAAAGAATCTCTGAGGATTGTTCATCCCGTGCAGCGTAAGGAATACCAACTTGATCCGCAAAATCAAAAATGCTTGGGATGTTATACCCTGGATCTCCAGCGGTTGGTGCTGTTGATTGAGTAATTCCTAAACCCCCCGCAGGAGACCTAAGAACTTTACCTTCACTATCAAATTGCCTACCACTACTTTCCGCAAAAATTAAACGGTCAAACACATCTTCGGTTTGGTTTTGTTGCGGTTGTTCTTCTTGTTCAGCGTTTAGTAACTCAGCATCTGGGTGTAAAAAAAGAAACTGCTGTGCTTTAGCTGCGTCAGGAAATTCGTATGTTTTTCCGTTAGTATGCAATACCGAGTACGCCATACAAAAACCTTTCTATTAACTCTGGTTTATTCTTGCGGCATCCGCATCAGGATCACGAGCTGTAGTAGTTTTTCTCATATTTTGCGCACGCTCAAGTTCTTTTTTAACTTGTTGTTCCGCGTATGCATATTGTTCGGGGAAAGTTTTTAATTCTAAAAACAGTGGATCTTGAGAAGCTCTAAGTTGCGGAATTCGTTCATATATAGCTTTTTGTATATCTAAGTCCATCTTAAGTTTAGCTGCGCTTTGTGTTAAAGCAGAATCAACTCTTGTCCTCGCCTCAGTACGTGCTATATCTTCAAGTTGGGCATCAGTCAGACCTGCATACTTAGATCCAGGCTCATCTCTTAAGACTTTTAGATTGGCTAGTCTATTTTGAATATTTTGTTCATCTTTTTTATCTGCCTTAAGAATAGCTCTTTGAGTTTCAGCATTTGTATTTGCAACGTATACTCCAAGCTCTTTTTGTGCTTTAGCAATTTGAGCATCAAGTTGCATTTTTCTTGCACCAGTAGATCTGTCACTAGCGGCTTTAAGTAAGTCAAGTTTTTCTTGTCGTTTAGCAACTTCGTTAAGAGCCAGTTTTTCTTGAGCGTCTTTCTTTCTAGCCCTAGCATCTTTTAGTGCTTCCTTAACAGATGGTGCGGTAGCCGCCCCTGCTTGTCCTGCTGCTTGCAATGCATACGGAGAGTCACTAGCCGCCATACGGAAACCAAACTCCGCCATAGCTGTATACAAGTCTTCTTTTTTAGCCTTATCAGCTAAGTACTCTTCGGTTTGTAAATAGTCTTCGTATTTTGTATCTCGCTTGCCAAGCTCGTCTTGTAACTTTTTAAACTCACTGGCGGTTGTATCTTCAGGCACAACAATACCGTCAAACATTGCTTCGATTTCTCTTTTAGTTTGATCGTCTTGTTTTTCTTCTGTTTCTGGCGCTACTTCTGGCGCTACTTCTGGCGCTACTTTTGGTGCTTCCGGCACTCCTGCGGTCTCTTCTTCTTCGCTTGCTTCTTTTGCAGGAAAATTTAAAAAAGCGTCATTGGTAAAGCCTTGAGAATAACCACCTTTGTCATAATATTCATCAAAGTCCGTTCTTTCATCTAATGGCTTTTCTCCAGGAATTAACCCTAAAGACCTTCCAATTTGACCTTGCCCAAAACTTTCTCTAGCCCTCATATTAGCTTCATCAAACTTTTCTTCTCTAAATTTTTGATACTCAGGATTTGCTCGTAGTTCTTTTTGTTCTTGTTTTGTTCTGGCAAGTTGTGCTTCTAGGTTTTCCCTTTCCATAAACAAATCTGGATTTTCCATTTGTCGTTCCAAATCAAATATTTTTTGTCTAAGCTCCGCCCCTCTACCAAGTAATGATGAACCATCAATTAAAGCCGCGTCATCAGGATTAATTATTGGTACTAGAGCATCAGAAAGATTTGATGGGTTTGCTTCTTCGTATAATCGAGCGTTATTTTCTAGCCTAATAATATCTTCTTCGGTCAAGTCACCGTATTGACTTGGTGCCCCACCAGGAGCGTACCCAGGGACATCTCCACCGCCAGCAAATGCAAGTAACCCGCCACTAGCGGCTCTAGGTATCATTCCTGGCCCCATAGGAAGTTGGTTCATACCAGCCACACTAGGACGAGGCGCCATTTTTTGTTGCATAGCTTGCATCTGAGCAGCTTGCGGTGTTGCGCCCATACCTCGTGGTATTTGAGCTGTCATTTGTGGTTGTTGTGGCATACCTTGTGGCATTGGTGGTTGTGCTGGCATACCTTGTGGCGCAGGTTGAGGGTTAAATACTTGCTCTGCTACGGTAGTCGTTTGTTGTTGTTCTTGTGCTTGCGCTTCCCTCATGCGATCTATAAACATACCAGCCATTACAGCTGTTGTAGGATCAAGTAACCCCATTTGAGCAGCTTTAGCTATGCTCTGTTTGTTGCCACCGTATTCTTTAGCGACATCTTCAGGGGCTTGCATACTAAAAGGTTTTCCCATCGCCATTATTTATTCCCTATTAAGTTAGCCATACCAAGACCCGCTATACCTAAACCACCTATTTGAGACACCATTGATGGAGGTTGTGCGTATGTTGTAGCTGTCGAACCAAGTTGTACTGGAATACCTCGCATCAAGTTACTGAAGTACCCTAACTGCTCCATTGGGTAGTCACGCTGCGCTAAAAAGTCAGCATAAGACTGATCGAGTAGTTGTTGATTAAGTCCACGTTGTTCTTGTCCAGCAGCTGCTTGTGCTTGTATTCTCTGTAGCTGATTAGCTTGTGCTGAACTACCAATATCGCCAATAGTTGCACCTGCTTGAGCCGCTTGTTGTGCGCCTTGTAGGCCCACTTGTTGTCCTTGAAGCCCTGTCTGTAAGCCTTGTAGTCCAAGAGTAGCGCCAAACTGTTGAGCTTGTTGCGCTTGATCAAATGCCTGTTGCTGTCCTCTAGATTGTATAGCGCCAAGTTCTTGTTGTAAGTTACGCTCTCGTTCTGTTTGAGCCAACAACTGCCTTGCACCACCATATGTACCTTGCCTAGCAGCGCCTAAATTACCTGCTAAATTACCTATTTGTGCATCTCGTACCGCTTCTTGTTTGTTTACATCCACTACATTCTGCATATACGGAGACATAAACGCTTGTTGCGCCGCAGGTGAAGTAGCTAAGTTCTGATAATTTTGTCCTGCCCCCGCAGCTATTGCACCTAGACCTGCTCCTGTTTGTCCAAACCCAAGTGCTTGCGTCCCACCTGTGTTTGCGAATTGAGCAGCTTGATCAAACTCCGGTCTCGTTTGCATACCAGCAATTTCTTGCTGTGCTCCAGTTTGTGCCCCAGTAAACCCAGCAACTCGTGGATCTTCATAAGCCTGATAAGGTCTATTAGACTCAGCCTGTGCCCGTTGCATAATATCCGTAAGGTACGGCTTAGCATATTCAGGTAAGTTACTCTGATTTATATTTTGACTTTCTGGTGCTGGTGGTGGTGCTGGACTACCTTTACCCATTTATATCTCCTAAACCCGTGCTAGCCACAGGTAATTCGTATGTATTCCACAACGGTTTGTGTCCGTCAGTTTTAAAAATTTTAGCCCAACCTGGCCTGCCAACGGACTCAATCCCGTCGCATTTAGTATCAAAAGCCCATTTTTGCAGCAGTTCTAGCATGGGCTTCTTCCATTTTTCTAACTCTACACCCCCCGTAAACACCATATCTAAGTACTTTTTACGTGGGTACTGCCTAATCATTGTAACCACTGCGCCTTTAATACTTTCTTCATCGAACGCAATCCAAAGCGTGTGCTCATAATCTGTAATGCAATCTAATATATCTTCAACATCATACCGCCCATACGTATAGTCAGCGGCTTTCTTTAAGTGCGGCATTACCGCATCCCATATGTCCGTTACATGCTCTCTAGGAACCATTGAAACTTTCATCATGCTGTCTGAGGTACTAATCCTTTTAATAATTTATCGGCACCGTTTGGTTTGCCCTTTGCTACCCTACGTGTTTTAGCCATTATCGTATCTACTAACTTAGTAAATTTTTCAGCACCTGCATCCGAAGAGCCGTTACCTACAGCTGAAACAACCTCGGCAGGGATAATGTACTCACCCTCTGAAAGCAATACTGGCTGCTCTCCGTCTACTGTAGCAGGTATACTATCACTTACTCCATCGCCTGGCCCATCTAAATACCTTCCACCAACCGCCATTTTTTTAGCGCTCATCAAACCACCATCGGCAGCGGTACGTACGTTAGGCACTGGATTTACAGGGTCAAAGAATTTAAACTCTCTACCTTCTCCACCTAATATAGCGTCCATACCTCTAAACCTTACGTTTCTTTCTGCGGGTAGATATGGCCCTTCGTACCCATAGTCATCAGTTTCTGCTTCTGCTAACTCCATAGGTTTATAATCAAAAGCACCGTAACCATCAGCCACGCTACCTAGTACGCCAGCACCACCTAACAACGCTCGTTTAGGGCCGCCCATTTCATTTACATAGCTGTCTTTAAAAGCGGTTAAACCCCCTTCTTCACCTAATCTAGATATCCCAGTGTCGATGTTTTGTCTAAAGGAAGGTGCATACTCTGGAAGACCTAAACGCGTTCTATCTGCAGCAGTTTGTGCAATTGACTCTGCTGTGATTGGTTGTTCAATTATTGGCGCTCTTCGTATTCCTCGCCCTTCTAAATCAAAGAATGTTGTTGTTCCATCAGAGTGGTGTAATTGATTGGGAGTCATGTCTACAGTCCCATCGAATAAATTTCCTTGTGCGCGCAACTTGCTACTGTTCTCAATTATATCTACAGGAGCAGATTGTACTGCATTTGTGGCTGGCCCATAATTTGAACTAAAATAACTACCAGTAGTACCACCACCAGGAGCAGAAGCTGAACCAGTAATGCTTCCTCCCATTAAACTAGAGTCAACGCCACCTTGAGCTATGCCTAAAGCATTAGTGCCGCCAGCAGTACCAGCACCAGCAACATTTGGAGTCATACCACCACCAAGTTCACTAAGCGCTGTGGGATCAACTCCTCCAGGTATCGTTTGACCTGCTTGTGCTGCACCCATTCCTGCTAGACCTTTAACCATTCCAGCGCCGCCATAAGCACCAAGCCCCGCCATTAAACCAGCGCCTATATCATCTTTTCTTACACCTTCGCCAACCCCAACAATACCAGCTGCCATGTATGGATTAATCGCGCCACCACTAAAATATGTAAGTCCTGCACCTATCAACGTAGGGGCTAACGCTTTAAACGTATCACTAAGGAACGAAGCCTCTGGCAACCCTGTTTCTGGGTTAATTGTAAGCGACCCACCTTGCGCCATAGCTAATGCTTGTAACCCCTGCACTTCATCGGGGGTCATGTGGACTAGTGTGGTATCACCGTTACGTCCTCTTGATGCTAAGTTTTGTGCTACTGCTGGAGTATTCATAACCTTATTATCCCTAAAAATTAGCTGTTTGCCTAGCTTAGACAACAAATCCTTCTGTGTTCGATATAAAATTAATAGTTAAAGCCGCAGATGGTACTGCTGGATGAGGCGTAGCTGCCGCTTCTGGAGCTAATGTTAGTGTGGTAACGTCTACCGAAAACATAAGTTCTATATATTCATTAGCTGTTAACGCTATGTTGTAATTCCAATGCAAAGCGTTTCGTTGACTGTTATTGTGTGTTGAGTAAGCATGAGCAGAATTAGCTACATTAGTGCCATTCTTAGCTACCCATACGTGCATCTCTTGAGCGCTAGCACTACTACTAAGTTTTTGCCCTGTAAATGATATATTGTAAATACCTGGCTTCTCTACAGTAAATGTCGTACCACCTGTACCACTTACCACTATACCGTTTTGATTAATTGTATTACCAAATTTAATTTTATACGCCGTGTTTATACTAGCTGCTGTTTGAGTCGTAGTGTCATAATAAGACGCTGTGGGTAGGTTTAATTGCGACGCACCTAAACTAGTACTTAGAGAAGTTAAATCTCCATCAAGACGGTTAAAGTAAAGACGTAGAACATCAGCAAAAGTATTCTGAAACCTTGAGTCATACAAGGTCGTAGCTTGTGGTAATGCTGGTGCTCGTACATTATAAAATGGCATTAACGTCTACCGTCCGGTCTAACATCAATTCGTGGGCTACCTAACTGCCACTTCACACCTAACCCATCAGAACTAATTTTAAGCGCCATCTGCCTAGCACGGGCACGTAAGAATATTTGATCTGTGTATACACCAACCGAAGACTCAACTACGTTAGCGCTATCTGATACGTCTGATTGGAATGTAGACCCAGGAAAGTTTCTAGGTCTTACTTGGAAGTTAACTTCTGGTTCTGCTGCTTCTGACTCGGTAAAGTTTAAATCTGGAATAATACGCCTGCTAAGCATAAATTGATCGCCATCAGTAAGATCAAAGTCAGAAGACTGAATATACGACTCCATTGCCACTCCATCTGCATCTACTCCATATTCTTGAAAGAAAATATTACCGTCAGCAACGTTCTGTCCTGTTGTCACTGCTTGTGGAAAGTCTCTCAGTGGGCTATCTAACCACGCTGTACGTTCCATCGTACCATAGTACCAAATCTCTTCTAGGTGGTTGTACACTACATAACGGTCATTCCAGTTAGATGTTTCACTTGGGTAGAACCACCAGATCTCGTTGTACCCTTCGTTAGTGCCGCACACGATCTGATCCGCCTGTGTGTAGTTTATATCTGTAAATACATACTCTCGAACACTACAAGGCAACGTACTAACCGTACCTGTATAAGCATAGAATTTGTCGTGCCCCATCCAGTACACTTGGTTATTAACTGATACGCAAGCACGAGGAGAAATAATAGATAAGTTATCCGCGAGTTCCTGCAAGCCAAACACATCAGTAGTGCCTAAGAACTGCAATGAATACAGCTGACCTTCAGTCCAGACCAGTATCTCCTGTCGAGTAGCCAGTGCCCGTACGATCCGCGACCCTCGTGAAACTCTTATAAACCCAGCACTATTAGTAACTGCCGGAGTAAAGTTCTTTGGCTCATCTTGGTTAGACCAACGTATAAGCAGTAAGTCAGGGTCTCCTCCACCAAATGGAGTACAACCAAAAGCCAGTAAGTGCTTATCGTTCTGAGAAACTAGCGTCTGCATAGCTAGTAAAGGCACATCAGTAGCGCCACCGAGAGAAGACAAAAGTACCGCACGGGTAGCTAACGCTGAAGTTACATCTGCATTTGCGCCTCGTTCCCAATAGTAAATAGGGCCATTACGTATGGTAGCAACAATGTCATTATCAAAATTATCTAACCACCAATCACGTTGCGGCAAATCAACGGGTACTGTAGAACCAAGACCCCAATAACTACGTCCATATGTCCCTGTGCCCCAACCATAGCCTTGAGTTAAAAGTTTATTTCCAGGCGTAATTTCAAAAACAGCAGCTATAGATGTGCCTCCACCTGCGCCTACACTTGAACTTGCAGAAGTTGCTACCGTTATCAAAAAACTGTTTACATCTATAACGTCAATTACGTGAGAAATGTTTAAATCTCCAGCAGGTACGCCACCAACAGCAGCTGCACCTGTAAACGATACGGTATCTCCTGTATTAGCCCCATGCGAGTTAATAGTTACCGTTACATTTTTTGATCCGTTAGTAGTAGCGAAACAATTATCAGTGGCTGTTGTGCCGTATGTAGCTCTTGCAGGGGTAATGTTGTATATAATGCCACCTACTTCAATATACAGTTTAGTGTTAGTCCCCATAACTAATAAGTTATCGAGAAAAGAAGTGACGTAGTTCATCATCTGACGGCATACACCGTTAAACTCTTGGGTTGTTTGTTTAACCCAACCGCCTATCTTTTGTGGTAATCCTGAAAAGAAACGGACTTTATCTGCATCGTACCAACCACCTTCATTAGAGTAGTTAGTTACGTTACGATTTAATCCTGGTCTAAACTGTAACTTTATAAACGCCATATTTACACCAATTCAAAGTGAGGCCCATCGATAAACGGTCTTCTATTTTGCAATCTACGCATATCAATATAGTTAGTCATAGCTTGTTCCATAGTACCTTGCCATTCGCATATATTACTTGTAGTCCAAGCACCACCCCATCGAACCGCAACACCTAGTTCAGTAGCCGCTTGTTTCATAGCGTCAGCTATATCATCATATAAATTTAACTCCCATGAAACTCTTGGGCCTATGTAAGCAACAAGATCAACAGCTTCACCGCCCAGATGCTTGCTTTTCATAGTCTGGCTAACACCTTTATCAACCAACTCTTGCTGTCTTTCTATAGTTCTAAACCCTTCAATAACTCCAAAATCAACCTTTGTAACTTCTATAGCACGTTTCACTACTGCTACTAAGTTGCTATCAACACCTGATAAACGATCTAAACTTCTTTGGGATAACTTAAATGTCATATTACTTGTCTTTTTTGTTAAGCATATCAAAAATAATTTTTACTTTGTCTTCTAATACTTTAACTCTAATAGTTATCTCCGCACGAAAAGCTATCGCTATAGCGGCTACCGCAATAAAGCCTGATATAACAGGCCAAAAATCCATAAAGCTAGTCATCTTCCTTGCCCTCGATACTTTTTAAAACTCCTTTTATCGCATTTACTGCGAGGTCTAGAATTGACAGAACTCCCTATGGATGTTTTCTTTTTTATCTTGGTTCTAATAGGTGCGTCTAGCTTAAGTCGTGCCATTATTTCGCCACATGTTTGTATTTTTCAAAACTGCGTAGTCCGCCCAGTCCTAACATACCCATCAACACGGTCATTAACTGACCCATTTCAAAATTTGGTAGCTCAGGTACTTCCATGCCATAGGCAGCGAGACCAAAAATAGCCAAAGGTTGGATAACAAAATGATAAGCAAAGGCAGTGCCGCAAACCCAACCCACAAAAGGTCTCCAGCCACCTTTCCAGACAGAGCCACTAGCTGCTTCCGCTTTATTGACTTCAACTTGTGCAAGGGCAAGTTCTTGTGCATGCCTGTCTGCCATCGTCGAAATTTCATGTGCTAGCGCCGCCTTCTGATCTTTATCTTCAACAAACTTATCTAAAAGCCCTGTGACGGGGCCAATGAGTGCGCTGAGTATTGCCATATTGCCTCCTTATTTTTGGCACTTGCATACATCAATAAACTTAGATACTACCCATGTTAGTGCTTGTTTTATTTTAGTCCAAACCCAAATACAAGCATTTTTAATCTTACGCATATTATTCTCCTAATGTCTTAACCCCTGCTTGTGGTACTGATGTAGCCCACACTGAGGTTGATTGTCGAGGACTCCAAGGTTTTCCACAATTAGTGCAAGTACCTGTAGTTTCCTCATGTTTACTTACAGGGTCACCACAATGAACACACACTATTTCTATTTCGTGTTTACAAACAATTGTGCCATCTACAGTTTCTGCTTCGTATGTAGTTTTCATGTAGTTACCATTTATCTATCGGGCAAGTAGTCCCTTTGAGTGCTGTTTTTAACTTAACAAAACAATAACAACTTTTACACATGTCTAGTCCAAAGTATTGTGTTTTGTTATCACAATCGTTACATATATTAATACGCCTTTTTATTTCTTCGGGTGTATCTTTAGATATTCCTTGGTAGTGCCTATCTACTTCTCGTTGCCCTTCTTCAGCAGTAAACTTTTTAGGGGGTGCTAGTTTATATTTTATCGCATGTATGATGTCAGTTAAATTTATCACTTACGTACCCCATGTAACAAATATAGCACCGTCAGTTCCAGTTCTACCACCTTTATTAGGGTCGCTATCAGTAACGTTACCCCCTCGACCACCTGTACCATAACCTGTTCCGTTAGTTCCTCCAGCACCACCAGTAAGCCCAGAACCACTAGACCCACTTGTTCCTGCAGGACTACCTCCAGCACCCCCACCGCCTGGTTGACCACCAGTACCACCAGAACCTCCAGTAACGGTTATAGACCCAGCAGAAGTAGTTATTGATGAACTACCTCCAGCAGACCCGTTTGCGGCACCACCACATAAAACAAAACTAGAAGGTGCGCCTCCTGCGCCTACCGTAACATTTACTGTTTCTCCAGGTACAACAGCTAAAGTTTGGCTAGTTTGAAAACCCCCAGAACCGCCACCACCACCTGGAAAGCCGTCTCCGCAAAACCAAACTGCGCTACCACCACCGCCACCAGCAACAATAGACGTAATGTTTATTTCAGTTACCATAGCGGGAATAGCAAAACTACCTGATCCTGCACTAGTCTGTGAATAATTACCCGCATCAGGCGCTGCTCTTCTCCAAGTCCCACTTTCTTTTACATAGACTTCTTTTATTGTCGTCCACGAACCTGACTGCTTTACATACAAAGCATCTGTCTCTTCCCAAGCCCCACTTTGCTTTACGTATACACTCATATTAGACCTTAAATTTTATACCACAGATCTCCGTCAGCCCCATCACTAGAAACGGGATTACTACTACTTACATGTCGAGTACCTACAGCATTACTGCCTACTGTAAGACTGTTAATTGTTGTACCTGCTATAGTACCACCAGTAATTGCTACGCTGTTTGCTGCTTGGGTAGCTATACTACCTAAACCTAGGGATGTTCTAACAGTAGCTCCTGTTTCTGCAACCCAATTAGACCCGTCACCTACAATAAAATTACCATTGGTAACTGCTAGACCCGCTATATCTGCTAGCCCTGCATCATAGGCTTGTACATTAGTACCTATAACTAAACCTAAATTTGTTCGGGCTGCAGAAGCAGTAGAAGCCCCTGTACCACCGTCAGCCACAGCTAAATCAGTAGCAAGGGTTAAAGAAGATAAATGCGTGACCGCATCGAGGACATCTGTTCCATTATTAAATAACAACATAGTCTTACCCGCCGGAACTGCTATACCCGTCTGCCCTGAGACCTTTACAGTACACGCATCAGCCAACCCGTTTTTAACCACGTACATTTTTTCAATGGCTGGAACAATTAAATTCCTTGCACCGCCAGATGTACCTGTAAGGTTAAGCCTCATATTTCGAGCAGCTTGTGTAGCATTGCTGTCAGATAGCGTAAGAGTAACATCACCACTTGAGAACGAAACATCAGCACTACCAGCAACAGCTTCTTCTAACGCAGTGCCTAGGTTAGTATTAGTTACTACTCCCCATGTACTCAGGTTTTCACCTGTAGTCATTAATTGAATTTTTAAACTACTGTAGGTACTTGCCATTTATCTATCCTTATTCAGGCCAACGTTGATCTTGTACTACTGCAATGAATGCGTTCATGTCGGCGGCATTGGTAATAGCTGTTTCTAATCGAGTACACTCAGTCACAATAGCAGCACGTTTAGTGGTTATGTCCGATGGGATAGCTACATCGCGTTCGGCTTTACGAATCACCATCCAGTCAGTCTGAGCCAGCATCTTACCGGCTGTGTCTTTAACCTGTGCAATCCATGTGTACTTTAGACCTCTAGTCACTACTTGCTCAGAAGTATTTTCTAGTTGGTTGGTTTCTTCATTCCAGACTTGAACATAAACAGGGTTGCCGTCATCATCAGTTTCGTTAACATCTTCTAGTGCTTTAGGGATATCAGGATCACCATTCCAGTAGAACCTGTCATCTGCTCTGACTGGATCATTAACCCATCTAATCCCAATAGATGCTTTTTCAGCATCGGTAGAAATCGTTAACCAGTTAGATGGATAAAGTGTGCCACCAATTTCAAAGCTACTGTTTAATCTTAAAGGTGTACTTTCTAAGTAATACATTGGTTACCTCGCATTAGCGTTCTTAAAAGGATTCTCGGCAAAAGCTGCATAAGCATAAACACAGTTATTTTGATTTACTCCGTAAACTCCAGAGGCTCTAAGTTTAAATCCGTTAGATAAAATATCTGCTTTGTAATAGGTAGAAGCACTGTCTGATTCTACGTCTGGAGTGCTAACCAAAGTGTATTCATCAATCGGATTAAATGTACCTCTAGTGGTGTCGTAAACATTCCACTGGATATTGTTGGATGCCCCTGAACTTGATTTGACTAGAATATAAGCAGGTCTAAATCCTGTGTAGACAAACGTTCCATCAGCATTTCCGTTACCTGTGTATTTGCCAAATGCTGAGTAGCCTTCAACCGCTCTCCAACACCAAGCAATGTTTGTCTGGTTGGCTACTACAGAAGCACCTACATTTGCTCCAAACACTGTGCTTGTAGGTAGTGCTGTACCCCAATAATCAGTATAGCTAATTAGAGCATTACTATTAAAGATAAAGTAATTGTCTTCGCTTGTGCAAACTGCACTGTGAAATATGCCCCAATTTGAAGTTGTTTCTCTCATTTTCATGATTATCAAATCAGGAGAGGCACCTAATCCATGACCCATTGTAAAAGACCCAGAGCTAGGAGAGGTAAAACCTACTATTGAAAAACCAGCAGTAGTATTTACAGACACTGTGGAGTTTACTGATCCAGAAGTGTTTGTTGAGGTGCTATTACCTGCCAACCAGTTCCAAGCAACATAACTGTGTCCCGTAACATTGTGATTTGTACTAGACCCTAAGTTAAACCCATCCGCAGTAAATGCAGTTAAGCCATTATGATCGTTAGAATCACCGTTCTGCGCGCTAGTAAACAAATCTAGTGGCGCGCCACGAACAGCATCAACAGCGGTAACATGAACATAACTATTTCTATCTTTCGTCCAGACTAAATCAGGCTGGAAACCTACACCTGTGATCGATTGTGTTGAGCTATTACCTGAGTACAACACAGGAGTAAAATAATCTGATCCATCCTCAATAGTCGAGTCAGACAGGTTAAACGTGTTAAGCTTTAAGAATCCTGTTGGTGGTGTGTAAGCAAATGGGCGTTGTCCAAAGTTAGCAACAAATGTGAAAGTTCCGCTACCCGATGCGACTGCGAACGTCATCTCTTGATTAGCAGTAAATGTTTGCGATGGATTTGCTCCAGTTTCAGGATTACCAGAAGCCATAAAAGTATTGTTGATGCCGTACCAAACTTTTCCTGCGTCTAAATCTAGAGCAATTTGAAATACGTCATTTACAGCCAATGTTGTCCCATAGCTAGATGATGAATTATTGTGATATACACGAGCGTCAGCAAGGTATGCCCAAGTATTTGAATTGGCGCCTAATGCAGTACCTATACCATCCGCATTTGCAATTCCTAACCGTGCATTGGCGATGGTAGTCGCAGACGTGCAGACAATCTCTGCGTACCATTTACCAGATGATGCTAAAACAGTTCCAGAAGTTGCTTTATCAACTGCTGTAGTAACTGACAGGTTACCATCCGCAAAAGTACCTGTTCCTGTTATTAACGGATTCCAAGTAGCAAAGTTAGCAGCGTTCTCATCAACCAGACTTGGTGTGTCCTTCATTAAGTCGTAGGTTGTCTCAGACTCTGCGTTACTGTTGATGTTAAAAGGTTCAAAGTTATTATGGTTGCCCGATGCGTCAAAGTTAAACTGAGCATCAGCAGTGTCTGCAAACGCCATGTAGATGTAAGTCACACCACTGCCATTAACAGCACTACCGTTATCAAGCACTTGAAACCCAGTATCCGTTACCTTATATGTACGGTAATCACCTTCTGCTGCGGAAGAATTTGCATCTAACCAGCCCATTGATGTTG
>Ga0213868_10000390_pt1 | contig 41318 bp, 26 predicted proteins | sample PICome_9_FD_160087 | JGI IMG/M metagenome (GOLD analysis project Ga0213868, IMG submission 160087) | Coastal seawater microbial communities near Pivers Island, North Carolina, United States - PICO127 | ecosystem: Environmental > Aquatic > Marine > Coastal | place: USA: North Carolina...
GATGCATCAATAACTAGAGCTTTAAGCCATACACAATGGAGAATTTTAGGATCGGGACCTTACATCAATTTGAGCAAAGAAAATAAGATTGACATTTTGAACCATTTATCCGACCGATACTTGAGTCTAGGTAGCGATGTTGCTCGCTATGAATTAGTGTGTCATATACGATATCAAAATAAGATATTGTATCAGGATTTGATTTGTTCTGGATTACTTTACAATCGAGGAGGGGACTTGATAAAGGACGATATTTGGATAAAACACGAGTCTTCATTCGCTGACGATTCAGATGTGCTACTGATGGATGGAACCGGTACCGAAGTAAAAGATCTACATGATGTGAATCCCATATGGTGGTATACATCTTCCTCTCATAATAAAGATGTACCATGGGTTTGTTTCGATGAGAGAGATCAAATAATTTTGGAACAGGCATTTGTGAAGGAAAAAGTTTTACCTCAAGTCTTTTTTAGTAAGGATCCTAACATCACAGCTGATCTGAATTCAGGAAACCGCAATTGTGCTATCTGCGATGAAGATAGAGACTACTTTAAATGTTATAAGCCATCAGAAGCTGATGTCCTAGTTGATCAGAATAGGCACGTCGTTTCATTTGATTTATGTGAATCCCTCACTGAGATACGAAACGATGCACCTTCATCATTTGGCGAAAATCACATGTGGATAGATAAACTGAATTTGCCACTGCACATATCTATGAGACCTACTTTCTGGAGATTTCAAGCAAGTAATGCTGTCCGCCGTGGTGTGTGGTTGATGGATACGAAACGACATGGTCTTCAGCCTTACTGCGATGAGAGTTCGGCAATACTTGAAAATGCATATCACTTTCTGACCTGGAAAGAGTCTCAAGCAGGCCATGATATTGAAAATATTGTCCTAACTGTACAAGTTTTGAGTCCAGATGACCAAGAAACACAATTAGTACAATTTAGATCACTAAAACACATTACAGCGATACCCAAAACCGTCGCGGGAGGCGTTGCTCTCTTTAAAAGGCGAGTCTATAGAGGTGCCACAATACGCCCTTCTTCTGATTCATGCAATACAAGCTCAAATATAATTGGTACTTGTGAAGTTGGAAATAGGATACAAGTTGCAGCTAGTAGAACGAATTTCTTAGATTCTTGCCGTCGATCCCCAATGTGGAATGAACCAAATGAGGCCTCTGGTGAAAAGGCTGGTCACTTAGTTTTAGTTGTACATGGTATTGGTGAAATGTTGAAGTCAACGGATGCATTCGGACTTCCTCTTCCCGGGCTTACTTCAACTATCATTGAATGCTGTGATTCATTGAGAAAGAATCACTATGAAGTACTGCGCCACTTGCATTCGAGTTGCAATGAAAACACAAATATCTTTAATGGAGATCGTGTTGAATATTTGCCGGTAGAATGGCACGAAGATGTGTCCAACCAATTAAGAAAAACTCGTCACGAAATAGATAATCTGCAATCAGACAGTGTAACTCTGAGTGACATCACACTACCGACTATTCCACATCTACGTAACTTTGCAAATGACACTATGCTTGACAGTAAGTACTTTCGATTCATTTGTCTCAACTACTTTTCTTCATCAAAATCTCACTTGTGTTATGAAAAGTCTTATACTTCATGTCGCCGAAGCATCACGATATAATGGTTAGAGTTGTCTCCGAAGAAATGACTCGAGTTGTAGAAACATATAAAAAAATCACTGGTTTTTGTGGAAAAATCTCAATTCTAAGTCACTCCTTGGGTAGTGTCATTACATGGGATATTCTATCCCATATGGATACTCATATGGATTGCACTTTGGACGACATTCGACCAGAAGCGTCCAGTGATGTTAAAATTTACCCACGACTTTCGTTTAAAGTTGAACAGATGTTCATGATTGGATCTCCTTTGGCCGTATTTTTGATGATGAGAAATAATGACAAACCTCTTTCCCAAGAATTTTACCTTCGTGCATGTCCCAGAGTGTATAATATATTCCATCCATATGATCCAGTTGCTTACCGGCTAGAACCAATCTTGCATAGAGATAACTCAAGCGTTGAGCCTAAGATCATTCCACATTGGAAAGGCGGCTTCAGGGTTCAATATCAAACTAAACTACTTTTGAGAAAAATTCTTGACGAAACCAAAAAGAATCAAAAATGGATGATCAAAGCAGTCGAATCTCGTGTAGAACGGTTAGTTGATGGCGCTCCTGATGAATTTCACGATGACTTATCTTTTCAATCCGATGATAGTGATTATCAAGAAGTGCACGTAGGACAGCTAAATGCTGGGAAAAGAATTGACTACTTGCTCCAGGAGAAAGAGATAGAGAATGCAAATGAGTACATCTCGGCACTGGCAGCACATAGTAACTACTGGCAGGAGAAAGATCTCTCAAATTTTATTGCAACGCGAATTTTGAACTATTATGATTACGACGACGATGAAATGATGCAAATGAACACATGAAAAGGTTTATACAAATAAGTACCACATCTAACTCTGTCACTACATCTTTACATCTATCACATTAAAATAATGTAAAATTAAGTAAAAAAGGTAAGACCAAAATTTGTCAATGACCTACCTTCAATAGCTCTCGTTGCCTTCTGAGTTTCATGAGTTTTTTTGTCACAGATTGTATCGATTCGAGTGTTGATGCTTTTCGGAGCTGTAGACTAGCAAGAGACTTTGTACTATCCTCGATTCCGGCATTTTCAATTATTACTTGCTGTTGATTTTCAGAAAGAGCACTTGTGATTGACTTAATTTGCTCTACATGATATCGAAGCATTTGTTGTTGCTTCTCAACAAGTTTTCGCAAATCCGAAACTTCCTTTTCAGCGTAACGTTGTGAATTGGCTTGTCTTGATAAGTTAACCCTTTCAGTTAATTCTGCGTGCTTCCGTCGCATTTCATCTAATGATAACTTTGTTTGAACCGTTTTATTATTTTGATCATTTTTTACACAATTTCTTACCTCGATTTCTTCTTTTGGTGATTGTAAAGACGTTGATTTCTTTATCTTTTGGTGTCTAAGTTCTTCTAATCTAAGACGACGCTTTGCGAGCTCAAGGTTCAACCTCAGCTTGTCAGCTTTACTGATTGGAAGTTTCTTTTCGTTCTGCTCCGATCGTGGAACATTCTTGGGCATCGGCACAATCAAGGAGTCAGCACCTCGTGGTCTAATATTCTCTTCAGGACCAGCCTCACCAATGTTTGAGATTATCAAACTCGGCATTCTAAGCGCACTTACATCAGGAAGAGACTGTGTACGGTCGTCTTCAGTGCAGAGATCATTTTCACTCTGATCAATAATATCCGTCGATCCAGCAGACACGGCCGTTTCATTCAAACTAGAAAGCTTTTTCAACAATTTGGAACGCAGCGCTCCTTCTTTTTGTCTTTGAGCTGCGATTAGTTTTGCTTTTGCATTTTCTAATTTGATTTTACTCAATGCAAGTTGCAAGCGATCCCTTTTCTGTGAAATGTTATTCTCATCTGATGCTTTATCTGTTGTCACAGATGGCGCCGCTTCGGGTAGTATTAATTCTTGGAGATCTCCTGAATAAGAACTAAGTACCTGGAGTGAATGATCTGTGTGAGGCATAATATCTTGCTCTTTTGGTGTATCTGAGATGTCTTTCGTATCTACCTCATCTTCAACATCTGAAATTTCCATATCATCGCTGTTTGTGTTCGTTTCTTGTCCTTGTTGTCGTCTTCGAGCCTTTGCTCTCTTCTTCTGCGCGGCTTTATTCCCCTTGCTACGTTTCTTTCTCTTCTTTTTATTTGGATTAGCGCTATTTATATTAGATGGTTCGCCACTAATAGTTGGTTCAGCAGACTTTTCATGTTGTTCGGATGACAAAATATTTGCTGTTATAGTCTCAGGTGGGTTGCTACCATCATGTTGAGGTTGGTGTATAGACTGGAACGAGTTATGATGCCCAAGTATATTTTGACCGGGCAAATGATTATTTATCATTACACCGGGATGTTGAATATAAGTTGGATTTTGAGCCAATCCAGGCCAAGGAGACACTGTCATCTGTTGAGGATACATTTGATACGACGTGCTGAACTGATATGGATTCTGAAGAGTATACTGTTGAAATTGATGAGCCTGATGAGAGTGTAAAGGTTGGTGTTTACTGTTCTGATTGTAAACATTGCTCCAAGGATAGGCTGGAAACTGAGTGGATGATTGGGTGTCTCTTTCACAGTCATCTGTACGCGGTTTTGATTCAGAGTTCCCCTGTGAGGCATCTGGCGGATTCATATCTACCGATGTGTTCTTGTGTTACTCATAGAAGAGAAAATAATGAATGATCATACAAAAGTACCTATGGACTGTCAATTGTGCAAATGTGAGAATCGGTTGGAATTTGAAGGAATTAACTATTGATATGTAAAACCGGTTAGATAAATTCAATCCACGTGAAAACTCGAAAACAAAACACAATTGGTACACACATCTATAACCCTTGATAAAATGTTTCAATTTCGAAGAGCTTTGGTCAGTCTCAAACGTGTCAGAGTCGAATCCGATTTGAAGACTTCTTGATTGTTTTTTGGAAAGATTGCAAGTTGCAAGGTGCAAGGTATCGCGCGTCGCGCGTGCCGAAGCAACACAACGATAGAAAACTACGGGTTACCGGTTACCGTATCGCTGATCAATGCTTTTCATGAATGATCTATGTGATCTATGATCTCCTGAATGAATATAACAATAGATGCGACGAGCTCTTCGATAGAGATTAAACCAATCTAAATAACATTAGAGTAACAGCATTTTTGATTATGGATTTTCTTACAAACGTTGTGATTCTCTTCAGGTCTCCTGCAAATGTTCCAGTAACACTCTTTAGAGAGTGTTATTGCATCACCTTTCCTTCATCATCTCTGACGATACAGAATCCCTTTCCCATATTGGTCACAACTTCAGCCATAAATCCAACTTCTAACCTTTTCACTTTTTCGTACCCATCAGAGAATTTATCCATCTTAGTCAAATTCATTTTTTCAACATTGTCACTGCCACCTGTGCTCGTAGCAAATGCCTGACTCATTTCAAACTCTGTATCTCCAGGAGCTGTCCACACTTCAACTCTTCCAAATTCTCTCCCTAACTCTACTGGTCTCAATCTAGTTGCATGTTCCTCAATTAGATTCCACAATCTAGAAACAGCTTGATTCAAAGTCACGGTACCATCAGTCCTCGCAACCTTTCCTACGTAAAAATACTCAAATGACGATGGATTGCGAACATATATATCATTTGTACACTCCTTTCCTCCAATATCTCTGATGCGTTTAAAAGTTTCAGCTGATTTGCGAACATTGGTTTCTGTGTAAGCGAACTCTCCTTGTGGCACGGCGCGTTTTCCTGGTCTGTACAGTAACGATGGATCCGTTTCATCGTCATTCGTACTGGCATATATGACCGATACTCTCGCAAAAGATTTTGGAAGGAGACAATTATGTTTATCTATATTACTTCTGCCGATCGTTTTGTAATATTTGTGGGAGTGTGTTTGAAGCGCACATGTAATCAATGGCTTCGATAAGAGCCACAAAATTACAAAATGTTTCAACATTTTCAAAAGACAAGTCTCGTTCTATACCTATTTTATAGTTGAATGATGGATGTGCGTCAGTTCTGCTTTGTGCCTTCGAATGTATCGCAAAGAAAGTAAATGATGCATCATACAACACCTCAAATCTCACAACTCACAACCATTGAGACTAAAAAGTCTAGTTTATCTAATTAGTATACTGAGCATGCAGGACGACATCTTACACGTGCATCGTGCATGGTTAGTTTCGAAACACATCCATTCAATCTGAATTTTTTAGCATGTCTCAATCAAATGAAGACAAAACTGATGGCGCGATTGATATTGAAATCTGTCAAGAGGAACATTCGCCTCGCGCCAATTGACTTGTGTGTGTTTTATAAAATTTCCCTTTCAACAAAATTCAAAAAAAGAAATCAAAATAATCAGCTAACAGGTATATAAGCTTTAAAAATGATGATGAGAAAAGTAGAATCATAAACATGTTTTTAGTATGCGAGTGTTGCGACTTGCGACTTACTTATTTTAAAAGTAGAAGGGTGCTTTATGCCTACAGTCCTTATCCGTAACGAATAAGGGATAGGAACATGACTCGGGGCTAATGAGTAATTCGCGTGTACGTCATGTTTGGGAGTTATTTCTTCACTGCTGACGTCACACACTATTAATGCCTCTATTTTTAATTTCGCACGAATGGGCATGAATGCGCCCCTCGAGTTACGTATCGAAAGTCGAAAGATTCCTTTTTTTTTTCATGCGAAGAAGAAAAAGAAGCCTAAAAACAAAAACTGCATTCTGATTCGTCGCAAAAGCCACATATTTCTGTAGGATGAAGCTGATATTTCCATATAACTTGCTGGTATTAATATCCAGCGTTTCACCATTGATTAAACATTCATCCTCGTTGCTTGCACCTGTATGTTCTGATAGTAGATTCGAGGCAAGCGAATATATTGCAGAAAGTGGTTTCTTTCAGTCAATTACTCTCGCAGACGAAAAACCTATTGCCATATCTCGCTCAAAATTCCAAGAAATTGCAATCTACCGCTCCGAACATTATGGTAAAGTGCTTATGTTGGATGGAGTCATTCAGTTGACTGAGAGAGATGCGAACGCATACAATGAGATGATGGCCCATCCTGCAATGTTTTCTCACCCCAATCCAAAACGAGTTTTAGTTATCGGAGGAGGAGATGGATATGTAGTTAGTGAGGTAAGTATTGACATCGTTTGAGCTTTGTTAGACCTTTCCCTTTTTCATGATACTTATTTCACATTGTTCTGCTGGAAATATTCATAAAGGTCCTCAAGCATCCTTCTGTTGAACATGTGGACCATGTTGACTTAGATCGGGATGTGATCGATATCTGCCGAATACATTTCGATTGGGGGGCATGCTGGGATGACAATAGAGTACAATTGCATATCGAAGACGGGGCAACTTTCGTTCAGAACAAGACAGGATTTTATGACGTGATCATTCAAGACTCTAGTGATCCATACACCTGGAATAAAAATAGCGGAGAGAAAGTTTACTTACCTTCAGAAACACTGTATACATATGATCATTTTCGTAATGTTCTCAACGCGCTTGCTGAAAATGGAATATTTAATTTCCAATCTGAGACATTCAACATAGCAAGTGGTAAGTACAATCCGTGATTCACATTTTTCCCTTTCCAGTATATGATTGTGACTAATCGATAATCTTGCTATAGACATGGAAAGTATCGTTGAGTGGCATGATCGAGTTTTGACTGCTGGATTTGGTTCAGCTCGTTATGGCTCTACTTACATAAGTTCATACCCCACTGGACAAATTGGCTTCATGCTTTGCCACAAAGCTGAGGACTACAATGAGGCCTCTATGCTTCGATCCATTGAAGAAAGATTCGAGAGAATGACTCAAATGGGGGTCTATACATCATATTATCATCCTCCGTTGCATGCATCGTCTTTTGTTTTACCCCTCTGGGTTCACAACAAATTGTATGGCGCTAGGCCGACTATTGAAGTTGTATCATCCATAGTATCCAAAGAAGCATAGATAAAATACCGTATCACTTCATTAGGAAGTTATTTGTTGTCTTTCAATGTTGACTGCGATTTGGAATGATGATTGAAAGTTGAAAGATAACTCGAATATTTCTACAGTTACAGGAAACAGGAACTAAAGTAAAACCAATTTTCAAATAGCAGAACGACGAGACGACAACGAACAACAGTTATTTGTAAATACTATCTCATCCCTTGTCGCCATCGTACTATCACCTCCGAAACCATTTTGATTTCATAAGCAATGTCAGGACAGTGGTCTTGTTCTGTTTGCACTTTTTTTCATCAGTTTTCATCTGTGAGTCAAAAGTTTCATTTGTTTTTCTTTTATAAAACGTAGTTCCATATTTCTTGACATTCATACTGACCTTGTATCATTTGACAGACTCGATGTTCCATGTGCAATGCAATACGCGTGACTGGAATTGCAAAACAGGTGCTTCACCAAGAAAATAGGAGCAGTGCCGATACGGAGAAGATGAATGCAGTCGCAGGAGTAAATTCCACGAATGAAATAGTGTTACATGAAAAGAAAGGCGAACAATCCACCAAAAGCATTGCACAAATATTTAATCCATATACCAAAAAGAGTATTCCCGTTGAACTTAAATCTCAGCAAAATACAGGAGAAAGTTCAAAAAGTATTGGACAGTCTGCAACACATAGCATTTCAACAATCACAGTTTTCAATCCGTATGCAAAAAAAGCTCCAATATCGAATGATGATACTAAATTTAGACAAAGTCATGATCAGCATTTGCCCCAAAATCAGCGGATTCAACATCTAAATCCAGTTCCTTCACGCCACATGAACATAGTAACAAGTAGAAGCAATCCACATCACCCAGAAAAAAACAATCCATCTGTTCACAGCTGTATAAATATAACAGAAGATTCGACAATATTACCAAAACACCCCAGCGCTTTGGATCGACAAGGGACATCTCGTGAATCACATACCAAAAGAATCGGTGGAACAAAAGCCACGGCGGCGAAAAAACAAAAGACGCTTTCTTTCACGAACAGTTTTCAATCAAAAGGTCGTGAGGAAGAATCAAACATAGAGGCGAATATTCCGTTAGATGGGTACGTCGAAGGTCCTGTTCCTATATACAAAGAGTTCCAAAGCACTTGGATATATCCTCAATCAGAAACATATGCTGAAAGAAAATATCAGCTCTCTATTTCACAGACAGCAATAATGTATGATACTCTCGTGTCTTTACCAACTGGATTGGGTAAGACTCTTATTGCCTCTGTAGTCATGTATAACTTCTATCGATGGTTTCCAAAGGGTAAAGTAGTTTTTCTTGCTCCTACACGACCGTTAGTTACTCAGCAAATTGAGGCATGTTTCAATATAATGGGAATACCCGAAACAGATACAGCAGAAATGTCTGGAAGGAATAAACGAGAAAACCGTGAAAGGCTGTGGAAATCGCGACGCTGCTTCTTTTGTACACCTCAGACATTTGAAAAAGATTTAGAGGAGGGAAGGTGCGATGCCGCTATGGTCACTTGTTTGGTTTTAGATGAAGCACATAAAGCTACGGGATCTTACGCATACGTCAACGTCGTTAAACAGTTACGAAATAAAGGGGCAAAGTTTAGACTCCTTGGACTCTCTGCGACTCCTGGGAAAGATTTGAAGAGTATCAAGAAAGTAGTTGAAACATTACATGTTTCAAAAATTGAAGCTCGAGTAGAAGATGACGATGAAGTGAAGCCTTATACACACGACAAACAGTTTGAAATAATCAAAATTGATCTTTCAACGGCAGCAGAAGCTGCAGAAGGTCTTTTGTCAAAAATTATAATGCCTCGATTACAGCAACTACGCGAGAGTAATCAGATGGGTTCATATCGCGGATCGGACTCAAGAATTACCGCTTATAACCTTTTAACATGTATGCAAGCAAGAAAACAACTTGAAGACAACTCTATGATTCATCATTTTCTTGTAGTTCAATCATTACTCCGAGCTCGAGATGCTCTTAGAGAAGCAGGTATCGGTCTGGCAAGAATAAGGCTTCTACAGTTTATGAAAGATCATGGCACTAAGGGATTAGGAAGTGCAATCACAAAGGAAGATGCTTTTCTACAACTATGGCGTACGATCGTCAAAGCTCAGGATAGCGGGAAGTCATTTTCGCAAGACACATCCGAAGACCTGAAATTAAATAATGCGAAACTGCAAAAACTTGATGACATTTTACACGAACATTTTGCCCGCGCGAAGTCAAATGGAGAATCTTCACGAGCGATTGTATTCAGCCAGTGGAGGGACTCCGTGGAAGAAATAGTACACGTCTTAAAAAAATCAGCCTTAGTTAAACCGAGTAAGTTTGTAGGTCAAGGATCTGGTAGTTCATCCACACTATCCTCAAACGACGAAACGAAGCAAAAGAAGGGGCGAAATACAGGAATGAACCAGAAAGAGCAGCAAAATGTGATCCAACAATTTAAGAGTGGAATATTCAATTGCCTCGTGTGCACATGTATCGGAGAAGAGGGATTGGATATTGGAAGTGTAGATTTAATCGTAAACTTTGATTGCTTACGTTCGCCAATACGAATGGTACAGAGAACAGGACGCACGGGACGGAAGAGGAAAGGGAGAGTTGTCTGTTTGGTGTCAAAAGGACAAGAAGAACGAAAGCTTGAAAACAGTGAACAGGCCACTAAATTGCTATGGAAAGCTCTTCGCAACCCCAAAAACTTCACTTTATCAAGATCTGCTCCTATAATACCTGTACAGCCAATTCTAGAACGTCGGATTATGAATGTTTCCAAACAATATCGTCTTTCTCAAATTGGTGGGCACTCGCATCGAAAAAAACAAAGAGATAACAGAGATGAATATGCGAGCGGTGTATGGTGGTTATCAGAAACAGAAGAAGTTCAGCGTCTGCGTGAATTTGGAGATTTGCACTCATTTGATTCCAATGTAAGACGAATTTACGTGAAGAAGTGGAATACCTCACAGATGATCGATCGTTCCCGTGGTACAACTTTAACTTCGCAAATTCTGGTTCAATTAAAGAAGTTTCAGCTCACTTCAATTAATACTTCCGTGAGAACAAAAACATCACTACATAACAGCTCCAACGTCTCTTCCTCAGATATCAACTTTCACAATAAGATTGTGAATTCAATTGAAATCATTGAACCAGGTGCAGTTGAAATCATCCCAAGTTATGTAGAGAGCGACAATGACTACGAGGATAATATATTGTTTTCACCTGACTCAACTGCATCACCTGGGCTGAATCCAACTTGCAGCCATGACTCAGGAATGGTTTCAGCAGAGGATGAGTGTACAAACGATGTTTTTGGACCACAGAAACAATACACACCTATTGGGGAAGACGTGTTTTCCATCATATTTGGTTCGTTTACTGATCCGAGTCTTTTTCCAAAACCATTACATCAGCATCAAAACACTATATCCGAAGTGGAAGTGGCAAAATCACAAAATGACAGTTTGGAAAATACTGACTTGATGCCACATTCAACATTTCAATCGTCTGCATTACAGACTAATTATTGTGTCGATGCACCGAAAACTAGCACTGAAGAAGTCATCAATTTAGTGGATAAGAGCGAACTCTCTCCTGAAATTAATCAGCATTTGACGAATAAGAATGAGCATGTATCTGAAGTTAATGATGAATTGCTGGATCAGAACCGGGACTGCTCTAAAATTAATGAAATGCAGGTGACCACTAGAAGACATCTGAAAAGAAGTGCAAATTTTGGAGTACAAGAATCGTTGACTGATAGTCCAATACAAGTCATCAAAGGAATGTCGCACAAATTGAATGATACTGCCTTGACGGATAGTCCGATCCAAATTCGAAAGCCATCGAACCGCGATACTATCAATCATGACGACTTAGTTGATACACCGTTATGCGCTCGAAATTCAAAATACAACGAATCTGACAGTACACCAGGTTCACTTGCAGATACACCTTTATCTATCGTAGCAGCTCCTCCTAAAGATTCTCATTCACATTTGAAATCTACTCAAATTGCTCAAGTTTCTAAGGAGCAAAAACTTGAGAAAATTAGAAATCTTCAGAGAAAGAACATGTCAAAGGGCGTAGCAAAGTTTTTTGATTTAGAGGCCGACGCCTCTGACAGTGACGATGACGATGACGACGAAGATGTGGATCTTTCACAAGATAGCTTTATAAATGATTCATCTCAACTTGGTTACACGCAGACGGGCTCACTATCATTGGCCACGCAGAGCAACGAGAAAAAGGATCGAAACAGCGTTAGTATGTATCGTCGAATCAATAATTCAAACACCTTGAACGATCTCTTTAGCACGCCATTGCTCAATCGACGTTCAAAGTCCTCTGACTTTTCATGTCCTAGTTCTGATGCACAGCTTGGTAAAATGAATTTCATTCGATCTGTAATTGAGCATCATCAAAGAGGAGGCAGCGCAAATGAGCTAGAGAAACAGTATAATAATCTAATACTCGAGACTGCCACACCTATCGAAAAAGGTGAAAGAACTACTGTAGGAGCAATTTTACCGTCTTCAAAACCGCCTGTAAAGCTTACCGCCGAACAGATGGCACGAGTGGAAGCAAATAGAAAAAAAGCACTTTTACGAAGACAAGCCGCTAATAAGCAAATTTAAAAGTAAGGCGAAAAACATGTATTTTTCAAGTATCTATTCAGGTTCCCTAATGTTCCACAATACAGTTATCTGTTGAAAAGATAGAATTAAAAATCGATGAGGTGAAATAAAGAATTTCTCTCGATCAACTTTTACTTTGGTGATCAGCATATTCTTCCAAAATTTCAATGGACTTCAATGTGCTTTCCACTGATGATTCATCTTCTACTCCATACAACCAGTGCTGTTTTACAATGTAGTCTGCGCAATGTTGAGCTGTTCTTCCCATACTTGTCTTCAAACGAATGCAACTCGGATCAGTTGTCACGATCATCTGAACAGCGGTAGGGTGAGCATTATTTAGGATTGCGAGGTGAAGAGGAGAAAATCCCGTTTCGACTTGTGGGCCTTCATCGAAAAGATTTTTCTCCTTGTTCTGTTTCACTCTTTTCTTAACACTTTGAACGGCTCCCAAGTCAGAATGCAGTGGAAGCATATTCTCTAACATTGAGACAATTCCATTGCTTTGATTCAAAGCTTCAGGTGCACTCTCTACATCATCCTCACTATCTTCTTCATCATCCTGCTCCTCCTCATCATCCTTATTATTCCAATTTTCATCATCTGACACCATCATGTCCTTTTGGAAAAGGAGAGGAAACTCAGATTGGACCAACACAGATTTTGGGTATAATTTCAAGAAAGTCTTGAGAGCAGTCATACTTGGTACACCTACCATGCATGCTAAATGAATAGGAAGACTATTCTGAATATTTGGTTGCTTTACACCTTTTGGATTGACATTCAAAAGACACTTCAAAACATCATTATTGCAACCCTTCTTATCCATAGCAGCATAGTGCAAGGGAAGTTCGTTGGCATCATTACGTTCGAAGGCAATGCTAGGCTCTGACTCAAGACGCCTGATAATTTCGGTAGAATTATAGTGTAGTAGGCAAGCTACGTGAACAACTGTATTCTTACTGTCGAGTTGCATTACATCATGTCCCCTGAGCTCATCAATCTTGTTAGTTATCAGGCTACCATTAGCCTCTGGATCAGGCTCTCTTTCATCTTGATTAGAAATTTCAGGGAATTCACCCCTTCTGCTAACACTGCGTCCTCTTCTTGGAACGGAACCATCGGTATTGTTCTCTCTCGGAGCCTGTCTACCTCTGCTGCTACTCCTCTGTTTGACATTCGAGAAAGCACTCATTATTGCAGAACCAGCGGACTTGACAGCTCTTGTGACACTTGAGCTGCGCCCTCTGCTGACACTCTCATCTGTTCGTCTCTGAACGCTGCGACTACGAGCTCTCATACCTGCCCATCCAGCTTGATACACCAAAGGAATAGGTTTCGAGTAACCAGTTTTGTTATTTCCGTGAGTCGGAGGCTTCGCCGCTTTTCGCCCAGTCGGAGGCAAAGTCTCTTTATACTCAGATCTTGATTGATTTAATGTTGTTCCTTCTGAAACCATGTTTATCTCTCGTATGAGGTAAATACCCTGTTCTTATGAGTGATGTGTAGAAACCGTAAAGAATATGAGCGAAAATGTCCGTTGAATCTTGACTAAATTAGCGTACAACGGCAATCAAGGAAATTCACATTCAAACAATGACTAGCTTAGTTAGTACAGACTTTTTTTGAAAAAATAGCAGCATTGTTGAACAATGAAATTCAGTTATTTTAAGCATTATTCATTTTCAATCTTCTTCATCGCTATCCTCTAATAATTGCCTAGCTTTTCCTTTTGGTAAAGAGCGCTTTAAAGGGGCTACATTTAACTCTTCTTCGTCATCACTATCCTCCAAATGATTCACACGAGCGCGTTTCTGAGGAGAGTCAATTTGTTCACTTACATCTTTTGTAATTGATTCAACACTTTCTTCCGCGGTATCCTTGTCAGCTGACTTTGTAGATGAATCTGCAATCTTACGTTTCGGAACAAAGGACCGCCTATCGTTCCATCTATTTTCATCTTCATCCAGCTCTCTTTCTATGGAATCATCGGCATTATTATCAGCGAGAGTACCCTTTGAGCGATTATTTATGTCAGTGTTGCGTTTGGAAGGAGCATGAGATGAATCAGACTTTTTCGGGAATTGATCGATTTTGGCTTCTACAGATTCTACAAACTCCATTTCATCTTCTCCATCTTCATCTTCTCTAACAGATTTGTTTTCTTTAATTATCTCTGCTTTTTCATGCTCTTCATCACTTTCTTCTTGTAACTCACGTCCTGTTTGTTCGATCAGCATATCCCTTGCTGCAAGCATCTTGAGTTCTTCTGATACATAAACAGAACTACAGCGCTCCACATGTCTATGCGGAAACTGGTGAGAGAATAATGCTTCAACAAAAAGCATCGGATTTTTCTCAGTTGCCTTGGCAAAATGACGAACAAATTGAGAAGCAAAAGAAAGAACTCCTGTAAACGATTGATCCTTTCGTACATCTGAATCATTCAAAATCTCGTTCAAGACGCCCATTAGTTGAATATTGAATAACATAGGCTCTAGCGTCACATTTTTGACGGACAGTTTCTCATCAATATTATCACCGTAAAATTCATCATCATTATCAGATGCAACCACGAACCTACTAATGCGATGAAAAAATCCAATAATGTGGTCATTGATGTTGGTTGCATTGATATCATACTGTGACAGAAGCTGCGTGAACATTGAAATGGTTTTGCTACTGATGATTTTTCGTGCCAGATACACAGTAACTTCAAAGTCCGCTGCATATGACTTCATCCTAGTGATGGCATCTTTTGGCTGATCGTCTTTGCGTAATCTTTTCTTCAAGTTGTCATCACGGAAGGATTCACAAGCCTTGGCATTTGTGTCCAACAACTTTAGTGTCAAATGAGTCAGTTCAATAAGATCACACAAATAATCTCTTGTAAATGTTCCATGGTCCCATTTGGATAGCAACGCAGGCAACCGATCGATGGGATCTTGTTGATAAAATAAACGATCCATCAAACCCATCGCCATCAAATGCTCTGTCGAATCATCAGATTTGTACATAGTATATAATAGATGGATCATCTCAACATACAAAGCGACAGCTTGTGACAAATTCTTGAATTGCTTGTGTTCATTAAAGAAATCAGTCGAGTTAAGCACCAAATTGAACGTGAAAACATCCATGGTGAAAATCAGTTGACCAATTGAACTTTTGACTGGATCCACATGAATATTCTCGTCCACTTTACTAGAATACATTGCTGCCATGCTACCTTCTTCACATGAAGTTCTCCACCATTGACTAAAGAACCAAAGTATACGAAAGAAGATCACTTTGTCCTCTCCTTCCAAACGACTCGACTCTCTACGAAACTCATTTTTCAAGCTTTTCATTACGGGACCATAACATTGTTCCATAAATCGTATGGAAAATGCATGCAGCACTTGCTGAGCCTTCCGGGCAGCTGGACCGATTTGAATTGATGCGGTCCGTGCAGCACCGGGCCGAGTATGAATGGCAGTTGATCTCCCAGACCCTCCAACAAAATATGTCCTGTTCTTGGATCTCTTTTTTGTCGATGCCAATGAGGTTTGCTGCAGTTGTGAACCAATAGATCCATGAGTGTTGTATGTATTGACGTTGGCTGTAACATACTTTTTTTCACCACCCTGTTTCTTTCGCTCCAACGTTCCACCGAAATGAGAATGTCTTGAACTGCTGACTGCATGTAATTTTTGTTTCTCTTTCTTCAGTATACTTGTTAATGAGCCGACAACAACAGATCCTTTGCCCCCTGCAACATTTGGTCGTTCTAAAGCATCTGCCTTTTTTGAAGCTATGACACTTCTGGCCACAAGTGTCGGGTCCTTAAACATCACAAATACAAAGTTTTGAGGAATATGTTCGCTTAATGGCATTCTGACGATATACAGACGACATTCATATCGAATACAGTACTCACCTCATTTTTCAACATATGATGTAAAATCTCCATAAGCAACAAATTATATTGCTTATTCTCTCGATTCTCCATCTCTTGTCCCACAACCAACAAAAAATCCAAGACCATTTCTTTTTCAAATAGGCAAATTAATTCTTGATGCAACATGGCTTCTGCGTGAATCTTGGCATTATCATTGCCATCGAATTGCTCGCCTCCAGCACTTAAAAGGTTACGAAATAAATGAAGGATCAGTTCAATGGTCAGGTGATCATTAGCACTTCGCTGCACACCAGTTCGAGAAAGCGGTTCTGCCAGGAGTGAAACAAAAATAGACAACAGACCGCCTTGTGGTCCTTTTTTGTTCGATTGGTTCTGGTGGCCCGTGCGATCTGAATAATGAGACGGGTGAGTCACGAACAAACGTTTGTACTCAACTAGTAGTTTTGCCTGTTCGAGTGCATTTTCCCTCAAAGCTGCCTGTTCACGAATGACATTCGGATCTGCATCGCTCTTTTTAGCGTTAATTAACACTCTAGCTGCCTTGATGGATGATTCACTTAAAGGTTTCGTCAAAATGACCAATATTTTGACAATCGTCAAAATCAGCGGAGTATTGTAGCGACAGCTCAGCACAAGGGGGATCAGCTTTTGCTCGACAACTTTCCACTGACCTAGTAACAAACTGATGGGTCTATATGCGTCTTCGTCTCTGCGAAGTGCGCGTTGGAGATCTTGGAGCCAATTGATACAATCTTCGACAGGTACAATTTTTTGACTGGCAGGGTCTACAGTATACCCAATTACGGAGCAAACAAGAAGAAGCTCATTCACAACTGATTTATCTACGATAAGATGAGGGTTCTTGTATGTATTATTGTTGAACGCTTTCACTCCTTTGGATTTCGGAGGAGTTACCTTTTTCGAAGCAGAAGGATCCGTGGACATGCCTTGTGTGGTAGGCGCATTGGCCTGTGCTGCCGAAGCTTCAGATGTTCTTTGAACAGCTAATGAGTTCATGGTATTCGCAAATGTTCTTCTTGTTACTTGATCTGCAATGGAATTCGATATGTCTCTCGGTCCCTATGTGTGAGGAAGGAATAGTGTATCTCTCTAGAGAGTAGAGAGAGAGAGACTAATTAGAGAGGAATGCAAATAATGTGTGTGTGAAACTTTTCAAAATTTCATTGTCCTGTGGCGCCAAATGGACGGTTATTTACCGTTAAATCTTTCTCACTAATTTGAAAAACACCGTGTTGATTTCTTCAGATGCATTTATATGTTATGTAAAAAATATTATTCCATTCTTTAAATAAAAAAAGAGTTCTACCACAATGAATCAAAGAGTCCCATTCCTACATTGCCTTGCTCCGAAGAACTACCTTCAGATGAAGAATCATCTCTGTAATCCATATATTGACGACGTCGATTCGCAGCAACACGATGCCGACTCTCTTCCATATCCTTATAATGTCCATTTCTGTCACCATTTATTTGTTTTTCTTGTCTTGTCATGACATAATTGTTAGTGTGTCGATTATTTGAATTCTCCCCTCTTCTTTTCTGCAGAACGTTGAGTTGAGGTCTTGGAGGGAGTGCATTCATTCCACGATGGTCCGTATTGGTCACTTGTGCATTCATTCCACGTCGACGGTTGTCTAATGAAGACGAAGGATGAACTTTTCTTGGACTGACATTCTCCCTTGGACGACTGTTGCTCCTGGTCCTGATATCACCATCTCTTCTACTGTCCAACGACCAAGAGCGAGAAACACCATGTTGCACGCTCCTCTCTTTTGAAGCAGATCTTTGGTTTTGAACAGGAGCACTTCTGCCTCTGCTGTGATTGGGTGGTTGCACGGACTTTCTTCCTTCGGAATTCGGATGATGATCAGTTGCCACTGCCACCCATGGTCTCGATTTAGGTGCACTTGATGATCTCACACCAACATGAGGTGATGTGCGCTGTTCACTTCGACGTCCATGATCTCGATTCCTTTCGGTGCTTACTCCACGGATATTCTTGTTGTTCTTGTCGTTCTTTTCGTTCTTGTTGTTCTTTCCCTTCAAGAATCCGCGACGATGATTCATAGTTAAGAGTTGCTCCTCCTCAGCCTGCTGCTGATCCATAAGAACTTTCCTTGGTTTCTTACTTTCAAGACATCTATATCTCTGACGAACCCAAACCTCTTCTAACTCTCTTTCAATCTGGTCATTGTCTAAATCTAATTCACCGCAGCATAGATTCATATTCACTTTTGTTTTTATACGTAGAAAGTATTAGAACAGTGTGATCTCATTTTTTTCATATCCTTTCCGTTGAGACAAAAAAATTCTTTGACACTTCAGGCTCAAGAAAGCTCAATCCCGTGAACAAATGGATTCTGCACGCTACAAGTACATAAATAACAAAAACAATACCTCAAACAACAAACAACAAACAACAAACAACAAAACCAACCAAGCAACGTAAGTCATTGCACAGTAAATATAAAACTACCAAGCTTCATTTGTAACTGTGACAGGGAACGATTAACTGTTTATCTTACGATTGTATAGGTTAGTATCATGGTAAATGACGAGAAACGTCCAAGGTCGCGAGGGAAACTGCCTTCATCAGAGATAGAATTCAATCAAAAGGAGGGAGGAAGGTATAATACTTCCAATCGCATCAGAAGCAATCGAAATGATGATTATGACGGTGAAAACTTGGAGAAGTTGCACAGTCCTTCTCGAACAAGCGTCAGGACGAAGCGGAGTAATCACACGCAGTCATCCTCTTCTACCTATTCACAGTTCAATGCATCCACTCGAAGTAATATACCAAACACAATCGATGGACCCGATGCACAAAGTTCATGGTTTCCAATACCATCTTTTGGGAGTTTGCTCACTTCTGCACCTTCAGATGAAGCTGTATCCAGAGGTACAACACGTTCTGGTTCAACGTTTCGAAATGCTGCGGCATCTCCCATGAGTGCCTATGGGTCACCCAAATCCAGAGATTCAGTCTATACAAATCCGTTTGATTCATCACCGGATACAAATCCTAGAGGGATGCGATCATCACCATCACCATCACCACCACAATCGTTCCAAATTCGTACATTTTCAAAGGAAACGAATAATAATGGATTTGATTCCAGATCAGGATCTCCTCCAATGATACAGGAAAATTTATCAAGACTGACAGATCCATTTTCACCTACTGCATCTGGTTCTCCTTCTCCTCGATTGGGAAGGCAAAATAGAACCATTGACACATTTACCAATCCATTCTTTAGTTCATCATCAAACGTGGAATCACCCCAATCATCAGATAATTATACAATTCGTTCGAATACGAGAACAAGATCACGATCATACTCTCGATCGCCATCACCCACCATACAACGACCAAAAAGAACTGTCATTACAGATGAAAGTAAATTTCATAATCTAATATCGAGTGGAACTTCGCCAGATGACACGCAGTTTATGGCGGCACTCGAGTTTCTCACAAACTCACCCAATCCAAGAGCACTGGTCGAAAAACAAATATCGACTTCACAGAATTGGAATGCAATTCATATAGCTGCATTATCAAATCCTCCACTTTATTTAATATATGCTTTATTATTGGTTTATCCAGAAGGTGTGAAAATAAAAGATAGCGAAGGTCGATTGCCTTTGCATCTGGCGGCTGGAGGTGAAACAAGCGTTTCTGTTCTGAACACCATGGTTCGACATTTTCATCAAAGTGTCTCGATCAAGGATGACAAAGGATTCGTTCCTTTACATCTTGCTTTACTTCGAGATATAGGAGATGAGATATCAGTGGATGTATTGCGAGTTCTACTTGGACAGAACATAAGTATGTCGTCCTTATCATCATCTAGAAGGAACCCAGATGGAACACCCCGAAAAGTGAAAGATGGCTATTTGCGGAATAAGAATCATCTTAATTTGGAATTGGATGATATTCAAAGTGGAATATTTGGTCTTAGCCGTAATGCAATTGCGGAAAGAGAACGGAAACGACGTGAAGCTATATCAAAGAATGATGAAGGGAGGACAAACGATTCTTTATCTCGTGGCTTCGGGAGCAGTATTCAAGAAGTCGATTCAAGAGATGCTAATCCTCTAAAACACGAATTCTTGGCATCATTGTGGGTAGATGAAGGGCCAAGTCATAACGACTTATATGCTGATTTAGAACTCACGGAAATTGACAAATGTAGCCCTTTGGTTCGACAAGGCTTGAAGCAGCTTGCTTTATGGAAGAAAAAATACGACCGTAATAATCCTATCGTTGACTCAGAAGAAGCGGAATCAGATGGTTTAGAGCTCACTAATCCAGCTTCAATAATCGCACCGCCTTATGATCGATTACCACTCCACATGGCCGTCCGGCGAAACCACAAAAAGGGTCAATCACTAGATGCACACAAAGTATCCAAGCTAGGACCTCCACCAAATCAAAATTCTATCCTTCGTATCCTTATTCATGCTTATCCTGCAGCATTAATGAAGCGCGACTCGTTAGAACAAACTCCTTTAATGACCTGTCTTCAACTTTCACACCATCCAGCGATTCACCCGATTGATGTTGATATGATTGAACTTCTACTTGGAGTTAGAACCCCTGGATTCGTTCCTGCTCCTCGGTGGTTGGAGGACGAGGAGTTCTCCAGACGACACCAAGACACTCTTATGATCGACTACAAACTAGATATTGGACATGTACCGACCAACGCTGCCATGGTTCCATGTGAAAATAGACTACCACTCCATATTGCAGCACGCGAGGCTTTGGGACGCGATATTGTGCAAGCTATATATTCTTGTTATCCTGGAGCAAAATATATTCAAGACGATCGAAAGTGCACGCCGCTACATTGTGTTCTCGAAAGTATTACCCCAAGTGCCAAAATAGACTTCAATGTTGTATTGATGCTTCTCGATGAGAAAGTTCTCAGACTTCGAAATGCTACGAATCAGAATATATTTGACCTTTTGGTTATGAATGCAAAGAATAAGCGATTACCGACCATTTTTCATAGAAAGATTCATGGCTATGGAACGAGCGCATTTCAACCAATATTTGAAAATGAAGTTTTACACGAAGTGCTAAAGTATCCGGCCGGTTCACCTGCCGAAGACCGATTCTTTCGTGATCTTCAGACTCTTCCGTCGTGGTTACGGAACGAGTCGTGTAGATCATTTGCTGTTCAAAGTCTTCTAAGACGAGACGTTGCATCCACAAAGAGCACTTTTCACATACTTTTCCATGGGGTCACTCTTATTGCTATCATAATTCTGTTTGGTTCCCTTATCGATTCATATGCTTCATTGAATCAACAAGAATCTTTTATATCTACGTCAGGCAACCTAAAGATTGCAATACTTGTCCTTGATATCTTTCTTGGTTCATCTGGATTATTGTACTTTCTGATTGTAGCTCGCATGAGAGACTCAGTGTTCAACTTCTGGTCTCTTGTTTCTCTCGTGGCGGTCGTTTTATGCCTCATAACAATCATAAGAATTTACATCTTAGAGGCGAATACGGATACGGAAATCATCACAGACGCTTTCTTGTATTCATTGAGCATATCCACTCTTGGCTTCCTCTGGGCTGCTTTAATTGGTTATTTTGCTCGATTTTGGTACAGTATTGGAAAGTTTTGTTCCAATGCACTTCATGTAAGTATTAGAAATCTGCATCAAGATACGATTACCAACATTCAAATATTAGACTAATCACATCATCATTTTTTATATTAGTTGACGAAACGACTAATATCACCTCTATTTGTAATTTGCGTATTGACTTTTGCATTTATGCAAATGATTTATATTGCCCATACGGGCAGCGATAGGAATAATATTTGTTCTGTGGAAGACAGTCCGAATCTTGATACGATTAAGGTGTGCTCTGTATGGGATTCTTTCAAGTTATTATATCTTTTGACAATAGGCGAGGTCTTTCTCGGAGATACTTCTTCCAAAAGCTCGGTTGTAGTATTAGTGATGGTATTTATTGTGATCATTTTCATTTTAGTCGTTACAACATTGGTTATCAATCTAAAGATCATTGAGAAGGACCAATCTCTCGTGAAGTCCTTCTGGGCACCATTACTGACATATGTTTTGTTTATGAGAAGCCTAGAGAATATTCTTTGTTGTGGAAACTGTCGCTTGTTTTCATCTATGGAAAGGAGGATGGAAAATGCGTGGGACTATATCATGATTTCATTCTCAGACGTTGATTACAAGGACACAAAATGGTGGTATTTGCAGCGCGACTTGGGCAAATCCCACTTATTCACATCCAAAAGGTTTGTCCGAACGATTGGAACTTTTATCATACCCCTCTGGATTGTTTTAGGTCTTGTCACTTTTGGTATTCTTTGGCCTCCTCAAATCCGATGGTGGCTCTTTAGTATTGGAATTCGCGATGATTTAGATTCTTCTCTGTCAGATGTGCTAGAGGACACAAAACGTTCAAATGAACTTAAAACTTTGAAACTTTTGCTTTACGATAAGTTTCAAGTACTGGAAAAAGAATTGGCATCCATACGATCCAGCCTGGATTAATGTATTAGTTCTACAGTGTATGAACAGAACCAGTAACAAAATAGTTCAAGATTACTATTTTCTTATTGTAAATGAATAAAGTAAGGCAACTTTAAAACCTTCACATTGAGTATATGAATCGTCGTTTTCCAACCACTAAATTTATTCTTCATGCTCCCAACTTCCACGCCACAAGGGCTTCAACTCCTTCATCTGAAATCTTATCTCCAGTTTTCGCCAATACTGCAAACACATCAGCGACAGCAGCATCGTGGACCTTCTTCGCAGCCTCTTCCTCAGCTGTCAATTTAGGGGCATTTTTTTCAGCGGCCGCCTTTCGCTTCAAATAAGCTTCGTGCTCCATGGCACGAATGTATCTATCTTCCTCAACCTTTTCCTGTGATTCGGTTTTTATTTTGGTAATCAAATATCAAAGGTTAGTTCCTTCAGTGCCGAAGAAAAAAAAACAACACTAACGAAAAATGGGAACCCTATTCGATACAGCATCGTGCGACTCTACTGATTCAATCTTTAACATACTATGTTTTCATTGGTGCATACAATCAAACAATTTGTCACTGAAGCACGTGATTAAGCGAGCCTCGAAGATATGCCGCATCTCCTTACCTTGCTGGCAATATCTTTGCCGATAGAGAACATTCTAGAAGATCCACTGGCAACAGCTGCCCTAGGTAAGACGGCACTGAAACGGTTAGCGGCAACACGGGTTAAGGCGAGCATGGTTACTTATTAAATATACGCTTGTTAATGATTGTTTTTGGTGTGCACTTCTCTTTACGTGGAATCAACCGACAGCCGAAGAACTTCTCATTTGGAGATAGAAAAGTTGCGGGAAAAATATTTACGATTTCGAATTGCTATACCAAGTTAGTAGATAGTCTCCAATAGCCAATAGCAAAAATGACAAATGACATCTCTCTGTATCATTGATTCCTCTACAGATTGATTTGAGGTTTATAATGCACAACTTAAATGTACTAGTGATTGAAATAGATGTTAGATAGAGGTCTCGTGGAGATCCACTTGGCCGATTCATACAAATTTTTCCCATAATAAAACGGAAAAATCGATGAATTGTCCAATGATATCACATGGCTGTCAATACATTCCAAACCTTGTTCTGGTGCAGTATGATTGTTCATTACTATTCGACCATATCCAGTTTCAACAAGTATTCGTAAGGGAACTCCCGCTGAAGCAGCGGCAACTAAATCTCTAATGGAATCACCAATCATGAAACACTCATTTGGCGTAACATTGTACTTTTGACATGCTTCAAAAATCATTCCAGGATAAGGCTTCATTCTAGGATCTACAGAATTATTTAAGGATGTACAATAAAAGATGTCATGAAGTTTGGCATTTGGATTTTGTTCCAGGAGCAGTTCTTTGAGTATATCATGTATGGAGACCAATTCAGCTTCACTGATGAGCCCTTTCCCTACACAGCTTTGATTTGTTATAACACAACATTTGAAACCCAAATCATTTAATAGTGATATAGCATCACCTGCATTAGGTGTGAGTTCCAACTGATTTGGTTCAAGTACTCCGGGTGGTCCAACGTCTTTGTTGATTACCCCATCTCTATCGATGAGTGCAACACCTCGTAAGATCATGCTGAATCCTACAGCTGGACACGAAATACAAAGGATCACCAAAACTATACCTCCTAAAATATGCATTGGCTTTTTATATATCCATCTGAATAACTGTGCAATCAATCTATCAATGTAGATGTGCATAGAAAGTAGAAAGTAGAAAGGAAGAAAAAACGTACAAAAATGAGGGTATTTTGTATTTCGTATTTTTATGACAGAGGACAGAGACAAGAGACACACAACAAACCTACCTACTGAAGAATCTATTCATTGGAGTACTGTTCAAGGCATTCATGATCTTTCATACTTGTAGAAAGAAGAATGGATCATCAGGTTTTTGATTGGCGTGAATCGGAACCAACTCCAAAGCGACCAAAATCAACGGGGATATCTGCAAGTTCCTTCCACAAGGCGAATCGTATTCAATCCAATGTTCTACAAATGACCTTAACACAGGCGAAAACCAGAGAAAAGATCAAAAGATTAAAAAGCCGATTGGAACAATACAAACAAAAGACAGTTTATGAAGAGTTTCCTATCCAGGAACCTGCTCTACAAAGACTTCAGGAACTCGAACGAGAGTTCGAAGAAAAATGCAACCATCAGAAGCAGGGATCTGAGGAAGAAATCCTCTGGTCGATGAGACCACGTATTTTTGCATTAGAATTATCACGAAAAGGAAAACGGAAATATATCGTTTGCAATTGTGGACGATTTTTCAGTCATTATTGGATGGATATTGATGCCTCTGCAAGACACTACTATGAGCTCATCAGAGAAGATGAACCTTGTCGGTTATATTTTGATATTGAATATAATCGCGATGCAAATCCAGGAATAGATGAAGAAACAAATGCACAATTGATGGATGAATTCTTAACTGAGTTGTATAAGGAAGTGAAAAATTGCTTTGATATAACGATCGACAGGTCAAACGTAATAGAACTGTGCTCATCAACCGAAAAGAAGTTTTCTCGACACATCATTGTACATTTCCCGAATGATCAACTGTTTTCATCTGTCAAATCCTGTGGTTCATTTGTGAAACATTTTGTCAGCACTCTAGCAGATAATACAGAATTACATCGAACAAAGCCGACGCTGGCAAAACTTTTACTTGTCAAATCTAAAGTATCCAGTGATGACGACGATCCCAAGAACACAACTTGCTTTGTTGATATTGGTGTTTACACCAAAAATAGACTATTTCGCCTCTTGGGATCTAGTAAATATGGAAAACCAGCTTCAGCGGCTTTGAGAATTGCAAGTGAAAATAAATATCCTTTCCCTGATGATTTCAGTAACAGCTGTTTCTACCTTCCCGATATGATGAAAGCGTTAGATGAGAGAAAGTCAGACACGTTCACATTCCACAATGCGAACAGCAACGCTATTGAGAGACAAATTGCGTGGGAAAACCATGCTTCCGCACTTGCCGATACGTTAGTTGTGCCATTGAAGAAAAACGTATCTGCGGAATTGCTATATCATCAGAGCGCTCACATACCAGATGACGTGACAAGCACATCCCTACAAGCATTGTTTAGACCTCGAAAACCAGTCATGACGTACCAAAATAATGTTGGTGAATCTCCATTTCCTCTAATAGATGAATTTATCCACAAAACTGTTGCCATTCGCAAAGGGATTCCTGGCAGTATACGTGCCTGGTCACTTCACTGCAGATCAAACGATTATTCATCAAGAGAAATCATTTATCAAATTAAAGATAACCGTTGGTGTGAAAATATCAATCGGGAGCACAAGAGTAACAATATCATGTGGCATGTTAGTCTTGCTAATTTCACTTATTGGCAATCTTGTTGGGATCCAGGTAAGGGTGACTTCAAAGGATTGCTACTACACTTATGATAACTATCCTATTACTCATACAAATGACTACTCTTTTTTTACAACTACAGAGTGCAGACTAGCATCATTCCGAGGAGCTGTTTCAAAATTACCAAATGATCTACAATCTAAGATACAGCGCTTACTGATCGAGAAAGATATTGAAGTTGATGAAGCGTTTGAAGAAGAGCTTCTGAGAGTAGCACTCCCGACTGAGGAAAACAACAAATATCCTTCTACAGCTACCTCAACATTAGCACATGACGAATTTGACGCCTGTTTGGATGCTGCAATAATGAGTAATCCAACTTTGTTTCCCTAACAACGTTCAAACAACCTTGTTCATTTTCATACGCTCTAACATTTAGTGATTCATCTGTTTGGAAGGGCAAGCGAACAGTGAGAGGTGAAAACAAAAATGGATATAGAATACGTTTTGAGGACCTCAGCTCGTTTCATAATCCCGTGATTTCTTGCCATCTCAAAACAACGAATCATCGCTAAGCTTCCATTGTGGTCGAGCTCGCAGCTCTAAGCAAATCTTAAGCTTCAGCCCAAAGACATAACGACAAGAATCTGAATCGCACGCAGCTGAATAGCATACGATACAATCCAAACCACGACTGTTACATATCTGAACAGCTACCAAGATGTTGCCATTGCAGAAAAAAATGCATGGAAATTTAAGGTCAAGAGTTGAACGTCAATAATCTTTTGGATATAAATCACATATTGATGCCCTTATCTTGACATCGAATCAAACGATTGTCACATCTCGGCACTCAATTGTGGAATGAAACAGTTTCTACCAGGTAGATCATGATATACATATGGGTGAATTCTCCTACAAACAGTACGAAAGAATTCATTCCAAAAACGCGGAGAATAGTCTGATATGAATTGAAGCATACATACTTCCTTTCCCCGAAAATACTTCATCTGTTATTTCAAGGTAAGTAAGTGTATCATGATCTAGAGAATACAGTGGTCATATCTAAATCGATACGGTTACTGTGGTACACCTACTGCATCGATCACAGATTCTGCATTCGAGTCAAGAAAGGCCTTTCAAGAAAGACAAATATGCACATTCCAATTCGATCAGTCTACTACAGTTGAGATATCAGCGAGATTTGTCGATACAAAACACCCCCATTATTGCCATAATGACCATTCAATCCATAGTAACCAGCATTATCAAAAAATGAAAAGAGCCGAGGAACATAATCCCAAAGAATTGTGATCCAAACAATGATACAAGAACGTCTCTGTAGAATTACAGATTATTCTTTTCATCAATGTTCCTTAGAGCGTAATATACTCTGTCAAGAGAAGAAAGTGAACCTGATACTTCCAAGGAGTCCAGGAACTCTTTTGACACAGTCAACCCTTTGTTCCATTTTATAAATGCAGAAGGATACCATCATTAAACGTTTCTCAACTCCACTTGCAATAATGGTACACTTGTGTTTGATCGGTTCTTTGAACAAAATCTCTTTTGTAAACTGGTTAGGGTTAATGCTCTCATGATACTTTTGGTGTTTGCCCAAGGGTTCTACCGTTCAGTACCATAAGTTCGAGGGTAGAATCACCAACTGTTTCATTGCCTACAATCGATCGTTTCATTCCGAGTGTGGAGATGACTAGCAGAGGATATACGAACATGTTTCTTCATCGGTCCTCTTTCCTCAGGAATATAATCATCGCAAAAAGATTCTTACCATTAGGAATCAATTCATAGCTCAAACTTTGCTACCCATCTACCTATCTCGCAACCAATAGGAGTTACAGTTCCGTCTTCAGTCTTCGCTGTTTCTTGTGTTGTATCTTGTACGTTGTGCTTGTATCTTGTATGCTCGCTGCTAGCTGCTAGATAGAGCGTGGCGCGTGGCGCGTGGCGCGTGGCGCGTGGGATAGTCACGAGAGGCTCAAGTACCCTTATAGGATAAATTTAGCCAAACGACACGATTTGAAAAAAATGAAATTGTACACTACACACTACCGACTACCGACTACCGACTACCTCTACAATTAATTTAAGAAGCAGTAATGAACAATGCAACCACATGTTCGACATGCGGTTTCGTTGATATTATGTTCTATCATTCACGTAGTTAGTGCAGCTTGCGGTACGTTGTTTTTATACACTTTGTAAAAAAAACGCAAAATCCCAAATTCAAATATGGTCTTATATATATATATAACAATATCCTTGAAAACACATAGTTGATAAGATGGATGAGTGTAATCTTTGGGCTACAACTGGAGAATGTTACAAAAATCCTCGATATATGCTTCTTCATTGTCCAAAGAGCTGTGGGGTTTGTGGAAATCAAGCTGTGAAACCCATGGTCGAGGACAACGATGACAACAAATACTGTGAATCTGGGGTTTGTACGAGAATATTAGACATTCATATGTCAGATATTTGTCAAGATAGATTCCAGGAAGATCCACTTGCCTGCAAATCTTGGGCTGAGAGTGGAGAATGCTACAAAAATCCTAAGTTTATGATGACTGAATGTGCAAAGAGTTGTGGTGTTTGTTCAGCTTTAAATGAAACATCTGCACATTTAGGCACGGATAATCATTGTTTTGACAATGATCCTATGGGCGAATGCGTGGACCATGTTATGAATGGAGATTGCTACTTTGAGTCTTCCAATATGATTAAAAAGTGCGCTGCTAGCTGCTATAAATGTGTCAATAAGATAGCATTGGAAAAGGTTGGTAAAACTCCTGAAGAAATGTAAGTTTCAAGTCTTTGTTACCTGTCCATAATCATCTTGATTCTCCCCTAATTTATCTCTTCAACTTGTTCCATATTTGTTACAAAGCAATCGTCGATTAAATTATAGAAACTTGAAGATGGGAATACATCAAGAAAGATTGGGCAGAGATTTGGCCGAACAATATCATGTCGATGAACAAATTAAAGCTATGGATATGTATGCCAAGACTGTTGTGGCTGGTACAGATGTATCTGATACAGGACGTTTTCTCTGTACCAATCAACTTGCTGAGTGCGCTTATTACGCTTCGAAAGGGTTCTGTAAAAAACGCTTGATGTTCATGATGAGCAATTGTCCTCTTGCGTGTTTGATGTGTGAAGAGGTCGAGGAATTTCATCGCTGCTCCGGAAAAACTCACCCATTGGATGTGCCTAGTTTTGTAAACGAGGTATCATTCGCATCCCTTGAGAATACGGAGGGTGCAAGATCAATATCATCATATTTCGACAAGTTCACTAATGATGAAGGGGCAACTGCGGTAACAAATCCCGATGAACCAAATTTATACACCATTGAAAATATTTTCTCTGACGTTGAAACGAAAGAAATTTTGCGTTTGATTCAAGGTATGACGGAATGGATTGACTCGAAAGTGCAACGATCGGATCATTTCGATGGTAAATATTCATCTCCTCTCCCGGTCCGTCAGTCGCAGAGCCTGTCATGTGAAGATCCAGACTTGGCATGTTACAATAAAACCATGGACATGATGAGCAAAATAAGTACGAAGCTAGATATTCCAGAGATTTATTTTGAGAATCCAGAGTTTGTACATTATTCACCTGGCGGGCACTATTCTCCTCATTATGAATACCGTATTCATGATGAATGGAAACCAGCAGGCCCAAGAGTACTCACTGTTTACATCCCTCTCACAGATCAGTTTAGCGATTCAATTCAAGGAGGATCAATAGGGTTCCCAGGTCTGCAATGGACAGTATTAACCCCTAAAAAAGGCTCCATAGTTGTCTGGTCCAATTTAGATGAAAATCACGTTCCTATATCATCAGTAGAAACTGAAATTCTTCCTATAACCTCTGGTGATCATTACATTTTTGTGACCCATGTTCACTTGCACGACTATAAAAGAAACTTCAAGATGAATTGCTCGTAGGTTCAACGTTCGATATTAAATAGCGATTCAATATAACTACCTAGAGATTTTATACAAACAATACTTTGAACTACTACGTATTCAAGGCAATGCAACGAATGGCGAGGGTATCAGATACCTAATCAAGATAGGAAGGTGTGTCATTCAGTTTAAAATGCAAACCCTCTCCATTGCACATTGAAATATAAACAAGATATGATGTTCAGCAAGACCATAAGCGTTCAGCAAGACAACAAAACACCACAACAGTGGCCAACTAATGACAGTACTAATGAGTGTAGCCTTCTGTATTTATTTTATTCTCACATAGAAATCCCTTAGTAGAAGAAACCAAGGATCTTTCCTCCAGTCTTCTTCCTACGAGCCTCCTCATGGGTCATGATTCCATAGGTGGTTGAAAGTAGGATCTGTCCGAATTGACGAGAAGGAAGAAGGTTTACTACCCATTTCTCAATTTCACCATATTCTACGTCGAAACGGGGTGAAATTACTCCACACTTGTTAAGGCGTCCATTGAGCTCGATAACGATCTTGTTGGCACGGTGGTCATCTACAATTTCGAATTCACCAATGTATCCTAAGGTAAATGAAGGGAATGGGACGAGTTAGAAAAAAGAACGGTCATGAAACCAAAATAAGAAATTGTGTAGCAAGAAGCAAGGCGGTCGTCCTCCACAGAACTACGAGAACCCGTGAGTGTAGCCCTTGCACCATAATCTAGGGCGGATGAAACAGCTAAGAGCTTATCGCATCGGGTCAAAGCAGCTCTGCAATCTGAACGACTGTGGCGCTAGCGCTGCGAAGTATCAAGCCCAAACGAGACATGGGGTAATAAAGACATGCTGAAATAATACGTACCGTGAACTTGCATTGCCTGCAAGAACTTGACGATGACCTTGGAGGATGGACGGATTACAACTTGACGCTTTCCACGCTTCTCAGCGTTGTAAATAGTTTTCAGAGCATCGGCTAATACTGACATGCGCACCATCTGTGGGTTGAAAAAAGGATCAAGGTTAGAACAAATTGAATGGTAAGAAAACCAATTTAATGGTTGGTTATTAGAGAGCGTTGGAGGAGGAAATAAGAGATGAATTACTTCTTGGGGTGGCACCCGTACTGAAATTACACAGTGAGATGTCGTGGTGTTTCCTCCCAAGACGCAACGTCATCTCTATCCTTCCACACCAAGCACCGATTAAAGATAATTGTAATTGATTTGAATTAATGTCTGCATTGTGTATGAGTTCCGTACCTTGGATATATAGGTTAAGTAGTTGAACAAGTGTAGAGGTGAATAAGGTGGTGGAAAAGCAAGGTGGAGAGGCTTTTGAGCGGATGTGAGTTACCTCTTTACTGAGAAGAAAATGGCGGGAACAAAATCGTATTCGATAGTTCTCCAGTCAAATTAAAAAAATTGTCAAGTTACCGCTTTTACTTCGACCTCTGGGGTCAGTTTGAAACTCTCACGAATTCAGCAGCTTACTTCGTTTGAACGGTACGTCAACCTTCGATGTCTTGATCTCCCAATCATCCTACCTGAAAGTTAAGATTGATCTATAACAAAGTCAAATGAAGTAGTTTGACTCAATCTAGTAGCATTCGGAAGCTACCTTGATTGGGTGCTTTTTGAGATTATGTGTTGAATCTGGAGAGGAAAGGGAAAGACGGACTAGTAGTTCGAGTTCAGGTCCTCCACTTCCCTATGAATCAACACACATCTCAATTACGCACATTTCTCTTTCTTAACCTGATGGATTGCATCTTGCATGTTTTGCTTCGGTCGAATTTATTGCTCACACATTCACCTTTTCACTTTTTTTTTACAGTCACATACTCTATTACACAAACAATATAAATAAACATGGGAGAGCCTGTCCGCCTTTACGTTAATGGAGCCATCCTTGGATACAAGCGTGGCCTTCGCACTCAAAATAACTCTGTGTCTCTTATCAAAATCAAGGGAGTCGATTCCAAAGAAGAAACTGACTTTTACCTCGGAAAGAAGATTGCCTACATTACCAAGGCTTCTGTCAACGGAGGAAAGAGCGGTTCCAAGTACCGTGTTAACTGGGGAAAGGTTTGCCGTGCTCACGGATCCAACGGCGTTGTAAGATGCAGATTTGCTAGGGACTTGCCTCCTCAGAGCATCGGAGGAAGGGTTAGAGTTATGCTTTATCCTTCTAGGGTATAAAGTAGTGCTCAAAGAAAAAAAAGCCCAACTCGTAGATGGGAAACCTTCTCTAGCGTTACATGCTAGTTATTGTATCTTGCACACATAATAAGCTAGAAATTTCCATTACCTGAACAAGTGTCTTTTTTTATACTGTTAAGTGTCTAATTTACGTTTGCAATATAACAAGGTGTTTGAGAGTGGAAGGATGTACCTTAGAGTATCAAATATCAAATCGTTCAACAAACTCAAACAAAGCTGTAATGAATCTAGAGTCTTAAATGTGTACCCGAATTTGATTAGCAAAAGGTGCCAGAGGAGTGTATGGGCTCAAAGATCACGGCATTACGATTACCACTTGCATCCGACGAAGATACAGAAGCATGAGCAGAGGATAATTTACTGCCAATAGAGCTTCTCCTGCTGGGTCCATTCAAGGGTCCTACCTGTCTCTCTATTTGCTGATAAGGATGAGCCGATTCAGTGCCTCTCCGTATATTCGATGTTGAAGACTCATCATAGTTCCTATATACGTTGTGTGTAGGCAACTGTGTAGACGATGGACTCAATGCCTTTGTTGTAGAAGGGGCAGATGGTGATAAAGCTTCAACTTTTTTAACTTCATATCCAAATTGAAGCTGCTTTGATTGTTTTTCCAATCCTCTCGCTGTTCGTACAGTTGCGGTTTCCTCCATACTACTCAAACTACTTGTTTCATCCTCATCAATCTCCAAGGTGACACCCCTTGAACAAGTTTCATCTGACATCCGCGCTACCCGATCAATATCTGTTCGAGCAGAAGCAGCAGAGAATTGGTGTTTGGCCTTAGACTGACTTCGAAGAAGAATGGCTTCCAGGCTTGATTTTTTCGGCGGAGACAGCGAAATACCATTTAACAGCGTCATAGGAGTAGATTTTTTCTTTGTCGCTGCATCCACTCCCTCAGGGTATGCTTTTACAATCATTGATAAAGCACGAGCGGATGCTCCCATAAAACAAGCAACATGGATAGGAAGCCAGCCATTAAAATCAGTTGCACTACAGACCTGACGTCGCCCACTCTCACCGAAGGATTCAACAGCCGCATTTAATAACGCTTCTACAACTTCTTCTGCAGCACCATTACTTAGAGCATAATGTAATGGTACACGTCCAATCGAATCACGTTCAAGACTTGCAGCTGGGTAGTTTTTAATAAGTTCACAAATACATTCATACGATGCATTTGAATGACAAGCAATATGTAATGGTACACGTCCGTATCCACTTTCCTTTGCTCTAAGTGCGTAGGGATAAGCCTGAATAATGGCACGAATTGCCTCTTGAGTAGGATGAAAAATGCATGCTTGATGAAGTGGAAGGATCTTCGACGATCGATGAGCATCAAAGAAACCAACTGCGTTATGCCACTTTTCAGCCTTGTATGGTTTGGTCTCGCACACAGTTATTACAATGTCCCAATTTTCTCCAGAAATAGCGCGATACAGAGCATTTGTTCCTCGAGAAGATTTCTTTAAACCAAGTTTTCTCTTAATCGGATTGAAAAAGGTTGAAATGGTGGAGGCCGTAGAGCGACTGCTGGACATATTCATGATACTTGTTGAAGTACCATGTTGCTCTCTTGATAACGTAATCAATGGCATTCTTAAGGTGGTACAAAATCTGCAGCAACAAAATGTTGTATAGACAATAGTTATCTTTCAACTTGCAACTAAGTGTCGAGTCACGAATGATGGTGAATAGGAGCAAACGTACAAAGGTGCACAGGTTCAACTCAAATGCACTCTAGGCACGAGTCAGTCGCCCCGAAAAAAGTCTTCAAAAAGTCTTCAAAATTACGTTTTCACATATTCATTTCACATACTATTGCCCCCTTCAAAAAATTGTATCGACAAGAATCAAACAAAAATAGCATGAATTAGAAAGACTTCAAACTGATATTTATACTTTATAAACGTCATCAACAATATCAATTCCAATCAATGCCTCATGTCCTTCACTTAGTAAAGTAATACAAAGTTAAAAAAGGTATCAAGCCTGACTTGCCTCACTGTATGGAGCAGGCTTTCCAAACAAGTACCTATTCACAAGGTATCCTACAATGACACAGCACCATAAAGTGAAGGAGAGCGCAGCAAGAACAAGCGCAGCATCTGCAGTATTCTTGGAAGCCAACTTGTTGAAATCCTTATTTTCCTGGGAAAGCAACGCAGAAATAGCATCATAAGCAAACCTAACTTCCTCCTTCAACTGCTTGGTCTCTCCAGTAATCTCATCGATACCAACTCCATTGTAAGATTGACGCTTGTTTGAAATGACGAATGGACCAGTTCCACCAATTGGGTCAGTGTCAACTTCAAATGTCCAAGCATTCTTACCATTAACAAATTCAGGATTGGTAATGGGGAATTCCCAAAGGATGTCATTTTCGATGCTTTGTTTGACCTTCAAATTGAGAGCTGGAGGAAGGGGACTGAATCCAAGCAAACGGCAATTGCCAAAGTAATTTTCAGTAAAAAGAGACTCGAGGAAGATTTTCAACAAACCTCTTTCGTACGGGTCTTCCATATACTTTGCGATATCAGTACGTACGTAAATGTAGCTCATGAGAGTAATCGGCCATGTATGCTCTCCTTCCTATTAAAACGGAACAAAGTATGTTGAGATTTTAAGTTTCATACATGAATTCGAAAAGTTCGTGCTAACAAAAAGATGAACTTACAGCGTTGATGAAATTAATTGGACCCCAATCTTCTGTCATAGTAGTGGGAAGGATCGTCGATTCAATAGCAGACATTAAACCGTCATTCTCTACTGAAATGGTACTGGTCAGATATTTTTTATCTTTGTTCTCAATTGCAACTTCATTTAGTCTCTCAGCCCATCCATGACCGGAGTCGATGTATCCAATAGAACCAGGATTATCCTTAATGCAAGCAGTCATGAGCGCAGATCCTTCACATGGATGGGTACGCACGTGCCAATTTTCTACTGTCGTTCCAACATTATCCAATGGCCACTCGTTAGGACAAGTATCGTGAAAATACTATTGAAAGCAATATAAAATATAGGTTTGAGAAGCGATTGGAATAATCATGGTTCATCAAAAACAAGAGATTCAAAATTCACTTATGATACCTACCCTGGTGATACTATCGGTACTAGAAGACCCTTTAACACGCCTGGCAACGTAGATGTTATAACCATTTTCAGGCTTTCCCCACGAAGATTGAAGCATGGAAATAAGCTTGGGGTTGGTCTCAATAATTTCTGGATCATCCCACTGTGAAATCTTTCCATTGAAAATCCTTGCAAGTGTGCATGGGCTCAACTTCAACCCATCGGGACTTGTATCGGCACTTGGAACACCAGGCAATCCATGGAAAAATGATACGCTACTAATGGCGAAAGGAAGGTGGACCATGAACTTATCAGCTCCATTGTTAGCCTCCTTCAAAGCCAGATAGTCTTCTGTTGGGATAGGAACATCTCCGGACCCAAAATCAGTGTGAGGAATATGCTGAAAAGGGTCAGTAACATTTGCCGCGGTGTTGTTGACCCCTAAGAACTCCTTGATTCCAGTAGAGGAACCGACAGCACGGTATGTCAAGCGTGATTGAACAAGGGAGCGATCCTCGATCAAGGACATGATGTGCCAAATGCACTTTGAAGGATTGGTAGTGCCAGATCCATGAATATCAAACACTGTGCTGTGCGCAGCGGCAACAACAATAGACAGAAAGGTAGAGAGAGTGCCCAATTTCATGGTCAAAAGTATGAAAAATATGTGAGAAATGAATTTTGAGGTCAGCAAACGTTCTTCAATTTGCGCGAACGATCAAAAATGTCGTTCTTTCATAAAAAAGATAAAAGTCTTCTATTTTATTTCCTCATTACTGGATTCCACCAGGGTACAAATCTTGATTCCATCGTGCGCCACAATATCTTTGATTCCACAGTCCATCTGTGGAAGTAAACCTTCCAGGTTGGATACCACGCACTGTCACTCCATTTACACCACCCCAACTAAATCCAAGATTAATAACTTCGTGATACATGTTTGCATACTTAACCAAGAGATCAATGCTCTTTTCATCTATAGCAAACTCTTGCACGTAAAGTCCAATTGAAAGATCAAAATGATCTTTATACTGTTGAATTGTGCTGCTGCTGCCATTTAGAAACTTTATTTCAGATTCATCTTGATCTTTTTGCTTCTTTGTTGTTCCTATTCTAGCATACGGTTGAAATTTGTACTCATTTTTAACCTGTTCAGCATCGAACCATGGAGATAAACTGGTTCCAATCAATCGGAAAAAGATATCTTTGTCAAGGACATTAGGATAATTCCAAAACAAAGATCCAGCATTTATGAATACACTATCTCCAGGATGAATGAATCCACTGTGACAAGCTTGTTGAAGGTCACCTGCACTATGAAAAAATACTATCTCTTTGGTAGGTACAGTGCAAAATCGACTTATATCACGAATATCTTCAGCGAAAAACGATGCAATGCCCTCGACACGAGCTCCCATATCACGTAATGCATCAAGTACGAGAGCCCAGACTCTCTTTGGAACGTGACGTGATTTCACATCCAAAATAATACCTAGAGGAGCATCGCACTGAGTGATTTTTTTCAATGTTCTCATGCACTCAGAAATAGAGCAGTTGGATATTGCAGCAAGAGCTAGATCTTCATATGACTTTGAAGTTTCTAAAATTCGTTGTCTTTCCTCAGGCGAACGTTCTACACAGTTGCCATCTCGTCGAACAGTTTTATCTCGGTTCGAATTCGGAGATGGGGTGGACATGAAATCTAGATTCAAAAGGGGTACATCTTCAGAATCTCCCTTCTGTGGCATAGATCCACTATTGGGAGTAGTCTGTGCAGAATTTTGAGAGAATGATACGGGATCTGCGGATTCGTCTACATGATCAATCGAGTTATCTTCAAATAATGTGTCATCAAGCTCAGTGCTCATACATAACGCTTCTGTGTATGTCATAATCCAATGTTTAGCGTAGATGCCACCACCCAGGGTCCTTCTTGTATGCTTAACTCGGGAAAAATTAAATTGTTTAAGTATACCGGTTTGTTCAAGTGCCAACTGTGATGCGTTTCCATGCGCAATAAGCATTTCTTCCAATAGAAGAATTACTCTCTTCTGAATTTCAGCATTGTAAAAGTATATGATTTTCCGTTGTTCCTGAGTCATTAACATTGATATGGCATCCATTTTATCTGTATAAATGAGTTCTTGTTTCTTTTGACTAAGAACCGCTTGGATCCTTTTTGATGTTTTTGCGACTTCTTGCAAGAAGGTATATCGAGCTTCTAAAACAACTTCAACACGCTGGACCCGATGCGGATCTAAAAAGACATCCCACTCTAATGTGGGAACCTTTCCACAATATTCTAATTCGTGAGCAGTACCATATGCGGCAACTACAGGGTTGTTTTCTGCCCAATGAATGAGTTGTGGAACTGGGGTATTTACAATACGTCTGCTGATTTCAACATAAACTTCAGGCATTAAAGTTCGTAATATATTGATCCTTGATAAAGCAACGAATAGTTAGGAAAATCCTTGTATCAATACTAATACATGAACATTATGAAACTTACCAATGCGGATTTGCAAGCATAAAAGGCGCAGCGCCGAAAAAACCTCCATGAGCATACGCCAAATTATTAATCATACCACCGAAACGGATCTGATCTCTTGAGATAGATTGCATCGCAAAAGCAGGCATGGTATGACCATAAAATAAATTGGTATCAATATTGTCCTTTTCATGCTCTTCTTTGGCATATCTCCTGTACTTTTGATACGTATCCAAAAAGTCTTCCGAATCATCGCCAAAGAGTGCGCCTGAATCATCTAACGCTAAAGAGTCACTGTCAACTTGCCCCTGGGAGACACTGGTCGCACTTGTAATAGAGTCTTCGTCGGTACCTCGATTGGTTCGTCTGCTAAGTATTTGAACTCGTCGATGATGGTCAACTTCGAATTCGGCAGATCCATTTTGAAACTCTCTTCTACGTGTCTCATGCCTTCGTTCAAATCTTCTCTCAGCTCTTGATATTTGGGTTTGTATACGCTTTCGACGCCAATCATCTCTTCGTCTTGATACACCGCCACGAATTTTACCCAAGAGAGAATCTCGATCTGCTTGAACAATATCGAAATGAGCTGCAGTATCATCCTTAAAATATTCAGCTTTCTGACGATGCAGCCATACTTTTCTCCTTCTACGGATAGTTCTGTAGACATTAAAAGCAGACCAAAGTGAAATTATTATTCGAACATAACGAAAGATCGACCAACTCATACCAAAGATTGGGTCATAGTCTTTCGGATGTGAGTGCTCAATTTTATGCCAAATGCATTTGATAGTAATCTCTTCACATTGAGGATTATGGAGGCCAAATAAACTGACAGCGTAGTACATGAATGTATACCCAGCTAAAGGTAAAAGTATATGACCTAGCGCAACAGAATATAAGTGATCCCAACCAAGAATTTGATTTTCTAACGCCATGCGAATTTGCAAGGGAATGAGATCCTCATAGGTTTGTTGATCAAACTCGTCCTCTATTTGATCTAAAGCCGACAAAAAAGTATCAACGTGATTGTTCACATCAACATCATGAAATAAATGTTGCATACTGTCCGGGATATGTGAATCAAAGGAGTTACTCCGAGGTCGGAATAAAGACTGAAGAGGCTGTAAAGGGTTCTGGACAGAAGCAGCGGCAGAAGCGCTTCTCCGGGGCCAGGTGACACTGTTATCTTCTCCATTTTGTTTGTCGTCGCCCGATAACAAGCTTTGCATCTCTAATTTACTCATGTTAGCATTTGTACTGCAATAGAATTGGTGAATATTCTTTTTCTTTACGAATGGGGATGAAGAGCTCAGGTCAAAAATAAATGGATCCTCTTCCAATGTTTTAACACTTTCAAGAGAAGTTAATGATCCGTATGAGTATATACGTTGTCTAAAAGTAAGTTTATCGTCGGTGTAACTACCAGCTTTTGTTCTTTGTGTTTCTTCAATAGGGTATGACGTAGGGTCCGTTAGATTATTGCTTTCAGTCTTTTTTTGAATGTGATGTCAAAAATGTGAGAGTGTCAGTCGGTCAGCGTAACTAGTAATAGATATACATAGATTCAAAAGATTCTCCTTTGGACATCAAAAAGGAGAAAAAGTCGTCGTTTGATATAGCAAGGAAGTTACTACTTAACAATTGTTTACAAGACACTTACATTTAGCAAAATAGTACCGTCTGTGATCAGCATTATTGATTAACGAGATGCAAAATATGGATCTAGAATACCAGTAAAATGAATTGTTTGATATTCCTCCGCCTCTTTTCCAAAAAAATACGGCGATAATTTTTGTGTCTTTTGGAACTATTGTGACGCACAAAAATAGATTCTATAGGCGAATCATAGGTGAGCAGAGAGAAACGCAGCTTCATTGCAGTGTTCACTTTTCACTCCTGCACAACCGAATCCAGATCCCAAACCGGATCACCTCTCGTCAACACTTTGACTACATCGCCAACTTGTATCTCCATTCCTTCACATCCAGGTTGAACTAATGCATTTTGAGCAAAATACACAGCCTCGGGATCTTTACCAAGTGCACGAAATTCTTTCAATGTTTCCAATGGTTCGTCGTACTTTTCACCTGTAAGTTGATCTGTACAACTCTGCTTGCATCGAGGACATCCCTTCACCACGTGGAAAATAGGACCATTTTCACCGATTTGTATTGCTTTCCATTCATCTTCATCAAAGGGCTTTAAAGCGCCTTTTATCACTATATTTGGTCTAAATCTACTCATAGGGAGCACATCCTTCTTTTTCTTCCTAAGCCTTTCGTTTAATGCAGTCAACGACTCTTCGGATGCGATTAAAATAGGAAATCCATCAGTCAAGGAAACCCTTGGTACTCTTAAGAACATATCTTTCACTGCATTAGGACAGTATTTTTCATCTACTCTTCGTTTATCCTCCGGTAATAATGCAACGACTCTCACATCGTCGTAATTATCTTCTTCGTTTGATATGATAGCCTGTATAAAGCTTGCTGCTTTATCACCAACATCTACAACTTGGACTATTTCATCCCAAATTCCAGCATGATACCTTACAGGATATTTAGCAAGTGATTGAGGAGTCACATCAATGAGTATCCTGTCATTTTGTTCATCACTAGATAATTTGATAACAGTCTTTGTAACTGTGTTACCATTTTCGTCACTTTGCGTTACTTGCGTAGGCAACGAACAATTTATCGTTGCCAACGCTGGACATTGACGTTGAGTAAGGAAGCGATGTTGGTTTGAACTTGCTGATGGACGGGTGATCATCAAAAGACGATCACCTTCCAATCCCAAATGAGTTAGTTTTGCACTTTGGACTGATATCGGTCGAAGAGATTTGATTGGGTGGATATGAATTGATGATACAGTGAACTCATGGTCAGACACTTTGCAGTTTCGTTTGGATATTATTTTCAGCATTCGACGATCCATCCACACTTGAAGCAATTTCGTGGTCCGTGGAACTATCCGCCGATAAAATATGTGTATGGTTATAATAGTGGCGACTGCCACTATTACCTTACTGGAATGTTCCTCATTGACAATCAACATTCCAAACTGCGATTAATACCTATGCCAATCTTGGTGTGATGCTGGAGACTAGATTATTTGTGCTGCAAACCAGTCTACTTCGAGCAAATATTACTATTGTTGTGTTTTGCTACCGCGGTGAGGTGTTCGTAAAATTAGGGTTAGGGTTAGGGTAAGGGTTTAGTGTCACTGTTTTATCTGCGTCAGGTCGCGATTCGCGACAAGCAAGGTCAGGGGTCAGGCTTCTTTTTTCCTTCAAAAAGTATCTATTCAAACATAAAGTCACAACTCTCTAAACCTTGTCGCCTCTTGCTAGAATATCAATGTTCATCAGGACACTTGCTTGGATAGTGTTGACAAT
>Ga0213868_10000391_pt1 | contig 41301 bp, 28 predicted proteins | sample PICome_9_FD_160087 | JGI IMG/M metagenome (GOLD analysis project Ga0213868, IMG submission 160087) | Coastal seawater microbial communities near Pivers Island, North Carolina, United States - PICO127 | ecosystem: Environmental > Aquatic > Marine > Coastal | place: USA: North Carolina...
ATATAAAACGGCATTCTCTTATACAAAGAAAAAAGAGCTAAGAACTACATATGATCCAAAAATAACAATAGCTCAAAAGACTCGAGCTGAAGAAAAGGTCGGAACTCTACCCCAACAATGGAAATTTCCAGATATTGATTCTGTTATTAAACCACAATATCCAAAGAATCATGTCATTGCTTATGAGAAAGCTGATGATGCCAAAGAAGATTCACATATAGTAGAATTTGATGTGACACCTGGTCAAGAAAGAATCTCAACTATTCATAGAACTGGAACATATCACGAAATAACTCCAGTCGGAGATAAGACCGAAGTGATTGTTGGTAAAAATTATAGAATAGTTGCTCAAGGAGAAAATGTTTATATCGAAGGAGGTTGTAATCTCACTATCGATGGAGGATGTAATACTAAAATCATTGGAGACTGGAATGTTCAAGTAACAGGAAATAAGTATGAACATATAGGAGGCGAGCATGTTCATAGAGTAAAAAAGAATCAAACTATTGATATTGGAGGCGCGATTTTTGAAAATACCGTCGGTCCTGTACTCGAAACATATGGTGGAAATCAAGTAACTACTGCGCCTAATATCTTCCTCAATTAATATAAATAGATTATATGTCAAGGGCGCTATCAGATAGAAATCCAGCACCGAACAAGGTTGCATTACAAAGTTTGTATAAAGACTTTCCCATGTTCTTTACAGATGTGCACCCGTCAAAAAAAGATATATCTTCTATTAAGGATTTAGAAGCCGTTAAACATGCAGTTAAAAATTTAATTTTAACAAACTTTAATGAAAGACCATTCCATCCAGAAATCGGTTCAAATGTAACTGCACTCTTGTTCGAACCAGCAGATAACTTCACTGCGATGGCAATTAAAGACGAAATATTATATGTATTAAAAAAATATGAGCCAAGAACAAATGGACATACTGTTGAAATAATAGACAACTCTGAAAGAAACTCTTATGAAATAACGATTGGGTTTAACGTTATATTTTCACCAAAAAGAGAAGAAATTAATTTTTACTTACAACGACTACGATAATGAAACAGCTTAACGTCACAGAACTCGATTTTGATCAGATTAAAGAAAACCTTAAAGATCATTTTCGGAATAATCCAAGTGGAGAATATAGCGATTGGGATTTTGAAGGATCAGGTCTCAATCATTTATTAGATATATTAGCATATAATACACACTATAATGCTGTAGTTGCACATAATGCAATGAACGAATCTTTTATTGATTCGGCTCAGATCAGATCAAACGTTGTGTCTCGAGCTAAACTTCTTGGTTATACACCGCGAAGTAAATCAGCTGCGATGGCTAAAATCTCTCTTACATTCCCTTCGTCAGTTAATCGTAATCTTTCTACATATACTCTTTTAAGAGGACAAACTCTTACGTCATCAATTGATGGAGTAACATATTCGTATATCACACTCGATGATTATACTGTAAAACTCGATGAAATTAATTCTCGATATGTATTTGATGAAATTACAGTTTATCAGGGAAGAATGAAAGAAATCACATTTGTGGTTGAATCGGGTAATATTGATCAAAAATATATTATTGAAGATTCTTTAATTGACTTAGATCATATGACGGTTGATGTATTTGATAATGCATATTCTACATCGGTCGAAACTTATTCTCTATTTGAAAGTCTTTCGAATGTAGGTCCATCGACTGCTGCATATTTTATCAATGAGAATTATGAAGGAAATTATGAGATTCAATTCGGTGATAATATCTTTGGTAAAAAACCAGCATCTCTTAATGTAATTAAAATTAAATATTTAAGTACTCAAGGAGATAGCGGTAATGGTGCCAATGTATTTTCATGGACAAGCCCAGGTGCAGTATCTCCAACAATTACTGTTTTATCTGGAGCTACAAATGGTAGTGAAAGAGAAGATATCGAAAGCATTAGACAGAATGCTCCTTTATCATTTATAGCCCAAAATAGAGCTGTTACTTCTACTGACTATAGAACACTCGTTAATCAAATTTTAAATAATATAGAAACTGTATCAGTATGGGGAGGAGAAGATAATGATCCACCACAATATGGTAAAGTGTACATATCTGTTAAACCATATGATGCTCCTACTCTTACTGAGTTGGATAAAACGTATCTTCTTAAAGAACTTGAATCAAAAAGAGTAATTGGTATTGAGCCAGTTATTATTGATCCAGATTTTACATATATCTATCTTGATATTTTATTTAAATATGATTCGAATAGAACATCATTATCAACAGGTCAACTTTCTACACGAATAGAATCTCTCTTAGAGAATTTTAATTTAAATAATTTACAAAAGTTTGATGGAGTATTTCGTTACTCACATCTTCTTTCTTTAATTGATAATTTAGATATCGCAATTGTTAATTCATTTGTTAGAGTTTTTGTATATAAAACTGCGACATTCCAATATGGTAAACTTACATCAACTCCTATTGATTTCCAAATGGAACTATATGCAGACGCTAATCAAGCAGAATCAGTAATACGTTCAGATTCTTGGACATATAATGGAGTAATTCTTCAATTAGAAGATCGTTCAATAGTAGATTCTAAATTTGAAAGAGAGATATATGCGTACACTATTGGAGCAGACGGAATTAAAAGAATATTATTTAAAAATGTTGGAACAATTAATACCAACACTGGAAAAATATCTATTGATAGTATTCCACTTAATAAAACTGAGACTATAAATATGTATGTCTCTCCAGCATCAAATGATATAGTATCAAAAAGAAATAAACTTCTTACAATTGACATTGGAAGAACTGAAATTATTCCAGAGATCGATACGATAGCTGTATCTGGTTCCTCTGGTGTTAATGAATATACTCCATTCTTAAGACACAGACCCGATAATACTTAAATATGTCTCATATTTCTATAGCAGCTGCTGCACCATTCGCCACTGTACCACATAATACAGAATCTCTTCGTATTGAAGAGCTCATTCCTGGACAATTAAGAGAAAGTTCTGAGACTTTTATTAATTTAATTAAGGAGTATTATGACTATCTTAATACGGAAGGTCTTCCTACGTATGAGACAAATAGAATTATTGATGAGCATGATATCGATAAGGTATCTCTTAAATATTTAGATGGTATTCAAGGAGAAATAGCGAAAAATATTCCTAATTCTTCAGTGATGGATAGAGTATCACTTTATAAAAAGGTTGTTCAATATTATACGCTAAAGGGTTCAGAAGAAAGTATTACAACGTTTTTTCGTTTATTCTTTGATGAAATCATAGAAGTATCTTATCCAAAAGAAAAATTATTTGAACTTTCTTCAGGAGATTGGAAACCAGCGAATGATACATTTACTCGTAGCATTACAGCATCTATAGCATTCGAAGATTTAGATGTAGAATATAATTATACACCATTCCAAATAAAAAATGATGAAGATCAATTATTAGGAAGCGGTACTATTATTAATGCTGAAGAAGTGGTTCTTTATGATACACCACCAAATATTCAATCCTTAATTTTTGATCTTAATTCAAAGAAAAATCTAAATACCATTAATGAGACATGGGACTCTACAGTATTAACTGAAACAATACGAGGATTCTTCTTTGATGGTGCAGCATTTAATCAGTTTGAAGATTTAGTAAAAGTTGATGGGAAAAAAGCTTTTATCGATTTTGGACTTATTGGAGATAATAAAGATATATCGCTTGATGCAAATGATGAACATACTTTTGTCATTCGTACTTTTCCCAGATTTACAAAAGAAAATACTGAGATTCAGCCCTTATTTTCTTTAGCAAAAAATTCTCAACAGCTTTATTCACACGAACTGTTCTTCAATAAGAATACTCAAAGAATTGGTAGATCGTTTATTGATACAGGAGAACAAAGAATCGAACTTGATTCAAATGGTGAATCTCTTGTATTCTATAATTTTATTGATGAAGCAACTGTTAGGTTAAATACCTTGACCGGTGATAAGTATGACTATATGAAATCATTCTTATCTCCATTTGATGAAAGGTTAAATGGAAGATGGGAAAAAACTTTAATTGACTTTAATGATAAACCAATATATCTTCACTCTTCTGATCCAGTTTTACAAACACTTACACCAGATGATTTAAAATTTTATGAATTTGGTGGCGATGCATCATTTGATGGTCCAAATAATCTTGAGATTGGCCAAGCAATATACGGAGAAGGTGATGGTGACTTAAGCGGTATAACTGCATTAAGTGAAGATGGTTTAACTCTCGCAATTGGTGCCTCAAAAAATGATGGAAATGGCAACAACTCTGGTCACGTAAGAGTTTATCAATTAGTTGGATCACCTGAAACTTGGGTACAAATTGGTTCTGATATAGAAGGTGATAGTCCAGGAGATTTATTAGGAAGTGATATTAGTTTAAACGCTGATGGAACGGTTTTGGCTATCGGTGCTCCTCAAAATAAACTAAGTGGTACCTCAGTTGGTGAAGTAAAAGTATTTGACTTAGTTAGTTCTAATTGGGTAGAAAGAACGTCAACGGTTGGATCAGTTGAAAATAGTAAACTCGGAACAAGTGTTAGTTTAAATGGAGTTGGTGATCGTGTAGCGTTTGGTTCAGGAGCATTTCCGAGTGAAAACTTTGATATTGGTTTACAATCTGGAGGGGCGGTGCTTCTTCAAGATGAAGGAAAAATTATTGGTGATGATACTCTAAATAGAGAGTCAAATGAAACCGCTGTCTACGAATGGGACGGAGCAAATTGGTCACAGATTGGTAATAATATTTCTGAGGCAAATGATGATCCTTTAAGTGGAAATACTGTTAGATTAAGTGACGATGGTCGTAGATTGATTGTTGGAACACATAAAGTAACAGAGCTTGGAAACACTGTAATGTGTGTAAGAGCATATCATAATAAAGTTGACACAAACGTTTGGGAAAAAGTTGGTTCTGACTTAACATTCCCATCACGTATTGATAAATCTCTTTTGCCGATAAGCTTGAGCAATGATGGCAAAATTGTTGCTATCGGGATTCCTGAAGATGAAACTAATTTAAACTTTAAGGGACAAACTGTAGTTTACAAATTAAATGACACAAATAATTGGGTTAAATTAGGACAAACAATTGAAGGTGAACAAATCGGCGGTGCAAGTGGATCAAGTATTGCACTCAGTACAAACGGAAATGTTATCGCTATTGGTGAACCAAAAAATGATGAACTTGGGACTGATACTGGTCAAGTGCAAGTTTATCAATATACAAACAATTCGTGGAAAAAAGTTGGTAATGATATTAACGGATATGGCGTTACCGGAACTGCTGGATCAAGTGTCAGTATAAACGGAACTGGAACACGAGTTGCCGTTGGCGCCCCAGGAAATGATGAACAAGGCGAAGATAGAGGTCAAGTAAAAGTCTATCAGGTTGCGATTGATGTTAGTATATCTTTGTTTTTACTCGCAGAAAAAAATCCAAATGATTTAACAAGTAGATGGACAATCAAGTCATCTAGTAAGGCAATCTACTATACAGATTGGATTAATAATATATCTTCTACTAATCCTTATGACATTGGTTTAAAGTGGAATAAAGGAAGTAAGCCTGGAGATTTAGCTCTCCCAGTTCTACCTCATTGTGATTATGTTAAAAATGATATTGATCATCTTTTTACTTTACATAACAGAGGTTATATGTCCGTATATTATAAGCATAATGGAGGATATATTCCGTGGCAAGATATTACAATTGGAGATACAACTAGATATGGAGGAGAAAGACTGTGGAATATTTTAGATTATGCAGTATCAGATGGAACTCTTATTCTATTAGATAAACCAGTTAATGGCGCATCTCGACTTGTAATATTTAAACACGATGAGTATAATCGACATCAATATTATCAAACTCTAGAATTGGATCTTCCGACTACTCATTTAGGTATCGCTGATTTTACTCATGTTAAATTTAACAATAATCAAATAGTAGTTGGAACACACACGCTTAATAATGTTGATGTCGCTCAAGTTATTCATGTGTATAATGTTGATAATGACGGTTATTGGAAAAGAGGTCAATATACGAGTTTGCCATCAGTTAATACACCAACTGTTATACCTGATTTAGAATTCGATCTTAATAAGAATTTAAAAAATGGTGAGTGGAAATCAACAAATGAGTTAGTTAGAATTTCTTCAAATAACTTAATCGATAATATTCCTATTGATAGCGGTGTTATTTTTGATGCTGTTACTAATACGGTTGGATCTGGTATTGGATTTACCCCTATTTCCAAATTTAGTTTAGCTCTTCGTTTTAATGCAAAAAAACTAACATCACCATATACTACTATATTAGATATTGGAAATAACTTATCATTGCGCATTGCTCCAGATTTTGTATTACGCAAATGGGTTCTTGAAGTAGTTTCGACTTCATCTGAATTAGATCCTTATAGAATAAAGTTAAATAAAGATAATTCTGATATTATTCTTGATAATAACCCAAGAGAATTATTTAGTGATGAATATTTCGATGGAGGTATAACTATAAATGAATGGAACAATTTAGTAGTTGAATTTACAATTGGTCAAAATAATGTAATTTCTAGTTTAAGATATTCGCTTAACGGGTTTAAGAGATCTAAGCTTATCAATATCGATGATGGAGTAACAAGACCTAGTCACAATCTTACTAAATCGTCTTCTATTAAGTTCCATAAAAACATAGCATTTTCACATGTTTCTTTATATGATAAGAGTCTTACACATATCGAATTTGAAAGAATTGAAAGAACTTTATCAAGCGACTATAGTTTAACAACTACTACTGGTATTAATTCTTTGCTTGATGGAGGAAAATTTGAAGTAAGTGAATCTGGAGATAATATTATTAAAGTTAGTTCGTATGGTATCAATATATGGGAGAGATTATCAGAAACAGAGTGGAAAAATTATTATAACCCATTTACATCTGTAACAAATGGTAAATCAAACTATATTACTCATAATGGATCAAGATTATACTCATACAAATTCTTTGGTGATGATTTACTATTGGTAAACGGAGGATTAAATAATGCTCAACAATTTATCGAGCAATATAGTTATTCTTCATCAATATACAATAAAAAAGAACATAATTCTCCTTCCGTATTACACTATATTAAAAGTCAGTTTGAAGCTTCGAGCGGAACATGGAAAGTAGATCAAACCTTTTCTCCATCAATACAATTTGAACAACTTAATTCGGATGATTTTAAGGTTGGTTTAAATTACGGAGTAGATATTGCAATAGATAATATAAATGAGGCGTTTGCAATTTCTCTCGAACCAGACAGTGTCAATAAAGTATTAAATGGACCAGGTTCTACTACAATAACATCTGAAAATAATACCACAGTCAAATACGATATCTTTCGAAAAATATCAGATGATTTTATTCGACCAATTCCATATGTCAAACCAGATGAGGGTTTTTCAGAAGTAACATCATATTCTGGTAGATTAAATAATAGTGCAGTTTTAAAAATTGTTGATAGAGCTCCATCTTATAATTCATCGTTCTCATATCCGAATTTTATTCAATCAAATGCAATAGATGAGCCGCTTGTAAAATATACTTTAGATCTTAATGCTATTCCAGTTGGGTATTATAAACACGCTGATGATATTAATAACGATTTCGTTATATCGACAATGCCTTCTTCTGCAGTTTATTCATCTAAAACAGTTATATTAAATGAGTTTAATATAATTATGATAAGAGGCAAAGCCGATAGATATAATGGTTATGTTGATATATCATATAATGGTTCAGATTTCGAAAGAATAATAGAAGGAAATACTATTCGCCATCTTCTTCTTTCTTCTGAATCAAGTTTAGCACTTGGAAAAAATACTAATGGATTTTATAATGGTGATATTAGTCATGTCCAATATTATAACGATGCTATATCAGACTTCGCAAAGAATCAAATTGTAACGTACTTAAATAATAATGTCAAAACATTTTATAAAATAGTATTTGAACAACTTAATGGAACTTTCGTAGGTTCTACTAAAATTACATCCACTCCTTTAGCGAGAGATAAATTTATTTTAACAGATTTAGATGGACATTCGTTTAACTCTTTTATATTCTTTGATGATCCAGAATTTAATCCTAACGAAGATAATACCACAATTCGAATAACTGCAAATTACGACGATACTAATACCGAAACGAATCAAATATATTGGGGTGATGGAAGATTCGATGTAGTTTTAGATAATGCTCCAGTATTACATCAGTATACAATAGAATATCTCGGAGAATATTTTGATAGAAAGGGAAGAGCATCGTCAATTAATCGTATTCAAGATAGTGTGTTTTGGCAAAAGTTTTCATATAATATTCGAAGCTCTATTCGTGTTGATGAGTGGGAAACTACATTCTTAAATTTAGTTCATCCAGCCGGCCTTCGATTCTTTGCGAGTGTCGTTTTACTTGTTATACGAGATAATCATTGGTTCGGTCCGAAATATGTATTATTTGACTCATCGACAAGAACAAATACAAGTATACTTAGGGTTGAGGATAAATTCCTTTCACCGTTTAGAACTACTCAGCCATTAGAAGATTTAAGATGGCTCGAATCTCTTACTGCACCAAATAACGCAGGTGGTTATCATATGCCTATTTTTCAACCAGGTTGGTTACAAGGAGATATTAGAGTTCGTGAGTTTATCTTTGAAGCTGGATTGTGGACAAAGTTGGCGCGTTCTGTTCCTGGAAATGAAGCAGCAGCAAAATATACATATAGCTATGCTGATGGAAATCCTGCAGAAGATTTCGAAATTAGAGTACAGGTTGTTAACGGTCCCGAATTAAAAATTGGAGATGTAGTTTATCAGGATGTTGGTTCTCCTCCAAGTCAGGGTGTGATAACAAATATTGGACCAGATGGAGACGAATTTACTGGAATAATTAAATTAGTCGGAAATAGTGGAGTATTTGAAGATGGAGATATTTACACTGAAAATTCAGTTACAACAGCTACCATTCTAGCAAAACCTTTAACGAGAAAAGAAGAAGTTATAAACGTCTATGGAGATGATGAACAAGATGCGGCGTATTTGCAGCAAGATCGTTCAAGCATTGATATTAATTCAGAGATGTTTATGAGAGCTGTTCTTACTACCTTTAAATATGTTATTCCTTCTTTAGTACCACAAAAGATATTTACTAAATATGATTATCAACAGAATTTAAAATTTAAAGATACAGATGATATTAGTTCATATCTTCCTATAACTATTAAAGATGCCCTTGATAATTCTGATATCTTTATGAATATTGGTGCAATCGTTAAAAAGAGAAATCAACTTGATACTGAAGATGGTGATGGAGTATTCCTTGAAAGTGATTCTTCACCATTCAATCAAGAATTACTCATCGACGATATTGCTGATTGGTGGAATGATCCTGAAAATGATGGTGATCTATCTGCTCCGGTCCAATTGAATATTACATCATATACTGGTCCTCAATTGGTTCATGGAAATATAGTTTATCAAGATGTTATTGCCGATAATGGAGACAATCTTACGATCGAAGGATTAGTGGTTGGAACTTTAAATGGAGGAACTAGTATATTAGTTGGATGGAGAGGTGCTATAAATACAAGTGCATCACCAGATTTAACTCTTCCATCGAAACCAGAACTTGATCAGTTATTTAGGGCTGGAACAATATATACTATCGTTGGTCAATATGATAGCCCAATTATCGATAAAACACATCAAACAGATGCAGTAGTTACCGTTAGCAATTAAAAATATATAAATAGAATTAATGAGTACAAAAATTTCAGCGTTAGACGAAAGGCTTCAACAAGATATTAATGGAGAAGAATTTTTTCCAATAATTGATGGCACAGTTGGAGCATATCATACCTATAAGATTAATCTTGATCAATTATTCCAAAGCGGCCAAGGATACGAGAAGGTAACAAGTCTTTCGGTAACAGATGGTGCTACAGTTGCAAGCAATAATACTTCTTTTACTTTAGAGTATACTCAAGAAGATAATACTGTTCAAACGTTAACAATTGAAAAATATAAAATTCAGGATAATGATGTAGCATTTAGCCATATTGATCCAGCTGGATATATTACTTCGACTCAACGAATTTCTTTAAACAATGTAGATAATAAACTTGCTACAGCTAAAGCCGTAGATGATCACATTGACTATAGAGAAGCTTTATACGATGCATCAATAAAAGAATATATCGGAGATGATGATAATGGTGTCTTAGCTGACTTTGCAACTCTTACAAATGTAGCTGATGATTTCACAGCACTATTAGCTGGAGTTAAACCTGAACTTAACACATTTAAGAAAATTGAACAACAATTCGATACGATTGATTATAGTGATAAAATTGGAACAGGTCAAGTAAATATTGCGCATTTTAGGATTAACGAGATTGATCTTAATACTCGTTTAAATATTAAAGATTCTGCTATTACTGCAAATCTTATTAGTGTTAATGCTGTTACTTCTGATAAAATTCAAAACGGTTCTATACTAAGAAGTAAAATTGCAGATGGCGCGATATCGAATGATAAGATTTCTGATGCAACTATTACTGCTTCAAAGATCAAAGATGGTACTGTAACTCCTGATAAATTATCGAGCGGAGCTCCAGATTGGGACAATACACGAGTTAATATTCCAAATAACTTAAATGTTCAACATGTTTACGCTAATGGAAATTTTAATTCAAAAGGTACAGACTTTAGACTATATAATGCTAGTCGCGCTGGAACAAATGTTCATAGTGGTAGAGCTCTTGTTCATAGCGTAGGAGATAGATTGGATATTAATTACGCTAATGATTATACTGGAGGTGTAAACATTAGAGGAGTAGTAACGGTTCCAGATCAAGATGCTGCAGCAATAAATGCTGGAGGTAATAGATCAGTCGTAACAAAGGAGTATGTTGACGCAGCTGATATTTTAATTAATCCTATTGCTGGTGATAAAATTCAAGATAACGCAATCGCTTTGAGACACATGTCTGACAATTCTGTTGGTACATTTGAAATTCTTGATGATTCGATAACGAGTGAAAAGATTGAAAACATTGGTCCACAGTGGAATTCGGCTGGAGACGTTGTAGTTTCTGGTAAACTGACAGCAAACGGTCAAACTTTTACTCTTGGTTCAAATGCTTTACCTAGTGGAAATGTTACGCTATCATTACAATCGAGCGTGGGTGGATCAGCTACCATTCTACGGGCGGCAGGATCAAATGGATCTCTTTCAATTAATAATACTGGAGGAAGTATTAATTTCTCTCCTGGATCATCGATAAAGTTTCAGGTTAATAGTAATAAATCTACATTTTCCAATCCATTACATATTACAGGAGCTGGATCTACAACTATTAATGGAACTAATTTTACTAATCCAGCATTATTAGTTGGTTCTTCTACAAATGGTATTGCGATTGATTCAAACGAGATCATACAAAAAGGTAATCATTTACATTTGGGTGTAGCTGACGGTGCAACTCAAAATATATATTTTAAAGAAGGCGTAAATACAATAGCAACTATTTTTGGAAACTCAGGTAGCTTTTCTGCAAAGGGAGATGTTATTTCTGAAAGTGGAATAATTAGACGTAATGGAGAAACAAGTCGTTTATCGTTGCGCTGTGCGACGGCTTATAGTAATGGAGCTAACATTGAATTGTATGGAAAGAGTAACATAAATTATCCAGGTCATGCTTATTACGATGCAGATCAGCACACATTTAGAGCGATGGGTAATGGCGCAGTAGCCTTTAAAATTGATTCTAAAACAAAAAAGGTAACACTTTATGGCGAAGGTACATCCGCAAACCATTTAGTTACTAAGGGTTATGTAGATAAAAATACATTTCCAAAAATAACTACTCTTGATAATATCACTACTCGTATGGATAGTGGTTTTTATCAAACCGCGAGTGCATCAATTGCTGAAGGTTGGCCAGAAGATAGAGGTTGGTACCATTTACTTACAACTACACATTCGAATACTAATAATTATCATGCTTTACAGTTTGCTGCATCGTATTATGATCAAGAAGTTTATTTTAGAAGTACAGGTGACAAAGGTGATCGAGAATGGAATAAATTATGGCATACAAATAATGATGGATCAGGTTCTGGATTAGATGCTGATTTACTTGATGGAAAAGAAGCCACAGCATTTTCTTTAGTTGGACATAAACATGATGACTTATATCGGAAGCTTAACACTAAAATTGGTGTTAATGATCTTACTACTGGAGCACCAACATGGGACTCAACAAATGTTGTCATTCCTAATCAGTTAAATGTTACTGGTCATACTACAATCAACAGTGGTGGTCTTTCAGTTGGAGGTCAAATTAGTTCAACTGGTCCAGACTTTTACTTATATAATGCCATTCGTGCTGATGGTAACACACATTATGGTAGAGCGCTTGTTCATAGTAGCGGTGATAAATTAACTATTAATTATGGAAAAGATTATACTGGAGGTGTAGAGATTAGCGGAACAGTTATTGCTCCTAATCAAACCACAACTATTATTAATTCTAATAATAAAGCACTTACTACAAAAGAGTATGTTGCATCTGAGATTGCAAAGGTATATCCCGACGATAATTATATTCTCAAGACTGGGGATATTATGACCGGAGACTTAAGGTTCACACAAACTGATCTTGGAATTAATTGGTACTCAGATACTGACAACGCTTCTATTAGATTTCATACAAATGGAGATGAGGGTTTAGATAATCGATTAGAATTCAATATTGGTGATAATGCAAACGAATATTTTATATTCACACAACAGCCATGGCTTGGCGAAAGAGTTGAACTTCTAAAAATCTCAAATTCAGAGATTTCATATAAAGGTAACAAAATATGGCACGATGGTAATACTAATAACGCCGTAACTTCTGCTAAGATTGTTAACTATGCTGTAACGTCTGCTAAGATTGCTAGCAACGCCGTAACGACTGCTAAGATTGCTAGCAACGCCGTAACGACTGCTAATATTGCTAATAGCTCTGTTACATTAGATAAACTTGCTAATATAACATCTGGTTTTGTTTTAGGTAAAACAAATAACGATACTAAATTGGTTCCAATCGATACTAATTTATCAATTGGTACATCACACAATGTAATCGCGAGTGGTCAAGCAGCAAAAGATTATACTGGTCTGAAAGTACGGGGATTAGCGACAACTGCATACGTAGATGCTAAGATAGCCGCTGCAAAGGGCACGGTGCATTATATTGATATGTATGGTCTTGGTCGAACATCCTTAAATAGTAATCCTTCAGCATCTCAAGTTACTTGGGCCAAAGGTCAACTTGGTAATTCAGTTAGAAGCGGGGATTATGTTATGGCGAGAGTTCGATATTACGAATCATATAACTGGGGTAATGGAACTGCATATCGCGATAGAAATCGTCTTTATATATACGGAGTTTCTGGAGCATATCCAAATTCGGTGTGGACAATTTATAACTCCTGGTATGCATAATAAATACTTAAAATAAAAATATATATGAGTAACAACATAACATTTGATCCTAAGAAAGATAATATCGAAAATAAACTAAGCGAAATATTATCTGGAAATACGAATAAGATTTTATTATTTAATAAAGTTTCAGGAGCACATATTTCAACAATAGTATCTAATGATACATCTGGTTTAGATGCTACATACTATAAGTGGAAAATACTACAATTTGATGCTAGTACCCATGAATGGTATGGTGATTATGATAGTGGTAAGTTGATGGCTAAAGATGACTTACCTACAGTTATCTATGAAGAATCTGTAGATGATCAAGCTGGTGCAGTAATAAAAGAATCATATCCATGGTTTTCGCAAGTTAATATTCTAACAAATTTATTAAAAAAACTTATTGACGAAAATAATATATCTGGAGAAGAAGTTGAAAAGTTTAATCAGATGTACTCATTTATTGAGGCAAGAAGAGACGCCAATCGTCGATATAAGTCTGCATATATTGCAGAAGATAGTTTTCTTTTTAAAACTAGAAGAGATGTGTGGAATGAGCAAGCTGAAAGATTAGATGGAGGACTTCACGAATTATTGGGTCCAGAAGATAAGTTTAATGGTTTACAGCATCTCGACCCGGATAATGATGTAGATCAAATTGGAGAACATTATTAATGGATAGATATGCCAATCATTTAAAAGAAATTGAGCATAAATTAACCGTTATTGAAAACTTTATTTCTGAAAAACAGTGTGATGATATACTTCACTTTGTTTCAAATAAAAACTTTAATGATCGAGCAAGTTTTTCGCCAAACTACGGATTAAAAAATGAAGTAGGTAAATATAAATCGATAGGTATTACAGAACGTAATTATCCCGATTTTTGGAATAAAACTTTTAAAAATAAACTCGTTAATGGATTTGCTCCATATGAAGTTCAAATTAATATGTATCAAATAGGAGAATACATACCACCACATAAGGATATGGGAACTTCGCTATATACTGTATCAGTTCCACTTCAAACTAATAAAAATAATTATCTAGTATTCGGTAACCCTAATTGTTTTTACGATAAAATTTCTGTGATCGAATCGGACAATAAAGGAATGACGAAATCGTTTTCTGATGTAAAGGGTAGAGGTTATATGTTTAATGGTAATAATCCTATTCATTGGGTGCCACCAACAAATTCTCTTCGATATAGCGCGATATTCCTATATAATTTACCGCTATGATATATGATATTAACTTCGCTCAAAAAGAGTTAGATTCTTTTACCATTGTTTGTAATAATATGGGATTTAAAAGAGCTACTAATATAGGTCGTAGAACTGGAAAAAGCAATATTAGAAATAACTTATCTAAATACGAATATATTAGAACTGCTCGTTTTATGCATGATATGTATGCTTATGAATTAATAAAAAAATTGGCAAATACTATAGGTATTTGGAAATACACTCTTGTAAATTATGTTTTACAATTTCAAAAGGGTGATTTTTTAGATATTCAAGATGATTGGCGTAGAGTTGATCATGGCAATCCTATTGGTAAATTTCTTTCAATAGCGTTAACGCGCGATAATAATATTCTTATCAATAATAAGAATTATTTCGTGCCTCAATATAATGCTATAGAATTTAATCCCACCGATATTCATGAAATAAAACCGGTTCAATCTAAAAACACTTGGATGATTTTTATGATCCCTAAAGGTGTACGTATCGCCGATGTTATAAATAATAACACAATACATTAAAACTTATATAAATAAAAGATATGGCAGCAATTATTACATCAGAATTTCGAAAGAACTCACGTAAAATTTTTACTAATGATATTAAGACATCAATTACGGATGACTACTTTATTGGATTAGGCAAAACAGATAGCTGGCCTGACACCGTTGATATTGAAGGTAATCAGGTAACAGAATATAGTAGACAATTCTCTGCACCATTGCCAACTGATACAATTCTTAATAAGAATAATGTATTAGAAAATCTCATGGTTCTAGTAAGAACAAAGTCAGCAGAGGTTTTTAATGTTATTCCTCGTAATAATTGGGCATTCAATCGAATCTATAAAGTATATGATCCAACTGATCCAAGATGTTTTGATTACGAAACAATCGATGGTGTCGCTCACTATCCGTGCTATGTTACTTCTAATGATAGACTTTATATATGTCTTTCAAATGTTGATAACAACGGTGAGATCATGGAATCAACTACAGCTATTCCATCTGGAGCAGGTGCACCAGAATTAACTTATCACGATCCACAAAGAATTGGCAATGGCGAAGGTTATGTTTGGGCGTATGTGACATCTTTAGATGAAGATTCTAAATTTTATACAGATCAATTTGTAAATTATACATATCCTATACCAGATAGATATATAGATATAAAGAATGCTACTGGTGGTTTAATTTACGATTTTAAGGTCGTTAATGGAGGAGGAGCAAGCGTCACTTCTAGTAATTGCGTAATAAAAATTGTTGGAACAACTCGTGAAGGAGGACTTGCTGATGGAGCAATTATACCTGAAGATGATGTTATAATACATGATGATAGCGGAACAGAAGATGAATTCTCTGTTATTTTCGGGGCTAATGGCATTGAATCAATTAAATACAAATTAGATAATAATAATGACGCACTTTGGATAAAAGACTTTTTATCTGCTTCAATTATTGTAGAAGTTGGTTCAGCCGGTAATACGACTATTAATGAAGATATTGACATTATACCATTTGTTTTACCATATGAAGGTTTAGGACGATATCCTGATAATGATCTTCCATCTTATTATGCTGGTATTGCAGTTGACTTTATAGGTGATGTTGATGGTGAAGCACCTGCTGAATACAGCGTTGATATTCGTCAAATTAGCTTGATTAAAAATCCTGAAAGAAATCCAGACGTTACATCGTCAACAGATAATGATGATGATACAAACGAAGGTTTCTATACGAGTGAAGAAGCATATGATGCTCTAAAATATCTACAGCTTCCCGCTGGAACTTTACAAAAAGATTATGTTGGAAGAGATTTTATTATTGAACAAGAAGGTACTGGAGCAAAAGCGTGGTTAGATTATGCTGATAATATAAATGAAAGAATATATTACCACCAAAACAGTTCACCTCTTGTTAACTTTAAAAAGTTTTCACCTACTGAAATCGATGAAAAAATAAAAATTACAAGTATTGCTGGTTTTTGGGATGGAGAAGAGTACACGATTAATAGTTGTGAAAACCCTGAATACTTACCTCAAACTGGTGAAGTTATCTTTTATGAGAATAGAAAGCCTATAAATAGAAACTATAATCAAACCGATGAAGTAAAACTTGTTATTCAATTCTAATGGCTATAAAAACTTATCAAGTTCCTCCGTATGTCGATGATTTCGCCGTACAAGATATAAATTTTAATAATAAGACTGCTGAAGAAAAGAACTTTCTTCGAATTCTTTTTAAACCTGGTGTTAGCGTACAAGTACGTGAACTTAACCAGATGCAGTCTATTCTTCAAAGTCAAATTGATAAACTTGGTCGAGGTGTTTTTAAAGAAGGTCCAGTTCCCGAATTAGCGACAGAAGCAACCTTAGATCGTTCTATAAGTTATGTCGATATAAATATCGATGATCCGGAACTTATTAAGGGATTAGTTCCATATTTAAACTTAGTCGATGAAATTCGACTTGATTATAATCCTGATGTAAGTCCACGAGTTTATATTAATGCAGAGGTATTGCATTATCAAGCTCTTCCTGAAACAAATCGATTTAGATTTTTTATCAAGTATCTCAATTCTGTACAAGATGATAATGGTGATAATGTACAAAAATTTAGTCCTTCACAAGTTGTAGAATTAGCGAATGTTATTACAACTGAGCTACAAACCCAATATGGTGATGGAACAAGTTTTGGTACTGTAGTCGAGACTGGTAAAGCTATTCATGCAAAATCAAAAGAAGGTATATTCTTTGTTAAGGGTCAGTTTGTATATGCTGAAGATCAAGACATTTATGCAAAACTTCCTGCAGAGGATTATCTTATTAATGCTAAAGTAGTATTTAAAGTTGTAGAAAAAATTGTAAATTATCAAACTGATAGATCTTTACTTGATAACGCTGCTGGTTATCCAAATGAAACTGCACCTGGTGCAGATCGTTATACGATTGATCTTCAATTATCAATCTTAAGTAAAGATGTTTCAGATAATGACGAACTCTTTATTGGTGGTCATGAAAAAATCTTTAGTAATAGCACATCAATAGGTGATACTCTATCTCTTTTAGAAGTTGATGATAGTGCAGTTGTTCAAGTTGCTCGACCAGAATTTAGCGGAATAACAGACGTATTAGCTGAACGTACACGAGAAGAAAGCGGAGACTATGCATTAGATCCATTTTTAATCGATATCACTGGATTTTATAATGATACCACTGATGATTCTAGATGCGGCCGTGGTGTATATAGTGTAGAGCAAATGCTTGATAGTGATGTCGTTATTCCCGATAGCGATATTTCTGGAGTTTCTTCTGGTCCTTTAGCTGAAAAAAGTGAAGCCGATAGAATTCAATTTGGTAAATCACGATTTGTAGTTGGAGTCGAGCCATCTATAGCATATGTTGATGGTTATCGAATCGCTGAACCAGAAAAAATAAATGTTGTAGGAAGAAAAGCCCGTACAATATCGCCGTTTCAACAAACATATAGTACTGCCAATCTTGGTTCATATATTTTAGGAAAATTTACTGGAGCACCTTCATTTGATGTAGATACTGTATATAGTATTACAGATGGATCTAACACTCCTAACACTCTTGCTACATGTAGAGTACGTTCAATCGAAAAGAAAAGTGGATTAGGAACTAATACTATTTTTAAAGTTTATATTTATGATATTCAATTCGCGGATTCCTATACGTCTTTAACAGGAGCAACTACAGTTACGAGTGGATCTTTCTCGTTTGACATAGACGATGTTAGTTTATATGACACACAATATAATAGATCAATTTATAAACTTCCAGCTGATTTTATTAAGTCAGTTAAAAATCAACCTGGAGAAATTGAATTTACAGCAAGAAAGATTTTTACTCCTACATCATCAACAGCAACTGAAGTAGTAATTCAAGTAACGAGTCCTGACAGATTCGAAATAGAGGATTCTAATTCATATATCGTAATTGATGCTTTGGGTCATATAAAAGATTGTAGTGCAGTAATCGGAGGGGTAGACAATAATACAGTAACACTTACGAGTCTTGACAGCCCAGGTAGTATTAATACAAGTGGCACGGTATCGGTTATAGCATCATATCGTACAAGCTTAACTAGAAAATCAAAGACTCTTACAACTGTTACAATTACAGATCCAGAAGCAGTGTTGTCAGTAAATGAGACTAATGTTAATACAAATGACGAGTTTGAATTGGTTAATCATGATATTATTGAAATAACATCTGCACAAGATTTTGCTGGTAACGATATTGCTTTAACTGATTTAGTTCTTGATAATGGTCAAAGAGATGGTTGTTATAAGAAAGGAAGGGTTAAATATATTGGTACTGGAATAGTTGCTTCTGGTGCAGATACAGGTGGACTTAAAATATCTTATACATATTTTGCACATGGAGGAGGAGATTACTTCTCAGTTGATTCTTATTCAATTGATTATCCAGAAATTCCTACTTATAAAGAACTTCGTCTTTCCGATTCTCTTGATTTTAGAGCAAAAGTTGATGGTGGAGATTTTGGAACATACTTAGATCCTAATAGCACGATTGATGCACAAATTCAATACTATCTTTCTCGTATTGATAAATTAGTTGTTACTCGTGAAAGTGAATTTAAACTTATTGAGGGTGTTCCAGCTGTAGTCCCTGAAGAACCAAGTGTTCCATCTACAGCAATGCATCTATATACGCTCTATGTTCCAGCTTATACATTTTGTCACACTGCAATTAATGCTAAATTTATCGATAATCGTAGATACACGATGCGTGATATTGGTGAAATTCACTCGCGTGTTAATAATTTAGAATATTATACTACTTTATCTCTTTTAGAGAGAGAAGCTACAGGAAAACAGATTTTTGAAACAGCTTCTGGTAATCCATATGATAGATTTAAGAATGGAATTATCGTTGATAGTTTTCAAAGTCATGTTGTAGGCGATGTTCTCGATCCTCATTATAATTGCTCAATAGATTCAGCCGATCCAGTTCTTCGACCATATTTTACTACAAGAAGTGTTCCATTTACTCAAACGGGTAATAGCCAAGATACTAATAATATATCAATTAAAGATGGAATTGCGACTCTTTCATATCAACAAGGTCCAGCATGGATTGATCAACAAAAGGCTGCGGTATCAATCAGCGTTAATCCTTATGATGTTGCAACTTGGTTGGGTTCATTTAAACTTTCTCCTTCATCTGATGAATGGATGGAAACTCGAAGAGCACCGAATATTATAAACGAAGTCGGCGGAAGTCTAGAAGATTTACAGGCTAACGTTAATCGTATTAATCAAATTGGTACTCAATGGAATTCATGGCAAACAGCTTGGACTGGACGTCCAACTGTTTCTCAAACTATAGAACGTGGTGGTGGTAATCCAGCTCGAAGATTCCCGATTAGAAGAGTAACAACTACAACAACGGAAACTGGACAAACACGTAGCGGAATTAGAACATCTGCTTCAATAAGAACTGTTACTACTCAAAAAGATGATCGAGTAATTGATGTAAGTTTTGTACCGTTTATTCGTGCTCGTAAAGTTTACTTTAAAGGTAAGCTATTTAAGCCTAACACAAAACTAAAAGTATTTTTTGATGGAAAAGATATTACAAAATATGCTACTGGTGTTGTAGAAGGTAATTATAAAGAATGGTCTGAAAATGCTTCAGTAAGAGTTTATCATAATCAATTAAGCTCACAGATTCCAGATACTGGCGATGACATTATTACTAATAATAAGGGCGAAGTATATGGTTGGTTTGTTATACCAAATAATTCAGAATACCAATTTTCCGCTGGAGAAAGAAAGGTTATTCTATCTGATGGTAAAACAGCTACTGATCCTGCTGCTACTACAAGCGCAGATGCAGTATATACTGCTCAAGGTAAAGTTCAAACTAAACAGAGAACTCTTATTACTACACGAACAGTTGTTAGACAAACACAACGTGTTTCTCAATCTCGAATTCAATCATCGACTGCTGTCACTCGTACACAATGGTATGATCCATTAGCTCAATCATTTATTATTGGAGAAAATCCAACTGGTATTTTTATTCATTCAATTGATTTATATTTTAGTCATGTATCTACTAAGAACGTTCCAATTAAAATGTATCTCGTTGAAGTTGAAAATGGGATGCCTACCCAACGGCGTGTTCCATTAAGTGACGTAATAAAACAACCAAATGAAGTAGCTACAAGCGATGATGCTACTGCTGCAACAACGTTTGAGTTTGATTCCCCAATATATCTCCAATATGGTACCGAATATGCCATTGTTACTGAATCAAATTCATCACATTATCGTCAATGGTTATCTGAAGTAGGTAAAGACGATGTTACAACTGGTGAATATATTTCGAAGAATCCATTCTTAGGCGTATCGTTTAAATCTCAAAATGCTTCTACTTGGACACCTGACCAAATGAAAGACTTTAAGATGATTGTTCGAAGAGCAGACTATCAAACATCTGGAAGTATTATATTACAGGCAAGTGGAATTAGTAATGCTATAACTGACGAAAGTGATGGTCCTCTTGAATTCTCACAGATTCAATTAAATACCGATTTTATTGAGCATCCAGAAACAAAAGTCTTATACGAAATTTCTATTGATGGCGGATCAAATTATGATGCAATTGTTCCTAATGAAAATTATTATATTTCTACTTCCCCAGGATCACAGATTATTAATAATTCGGATATAAAGTTAAAAATTACTATGGAGAGTAAAAATTCAAAAGTATCTCCAGTAGTTGACTTAGATCGTATATCACTTATTGCCGTTAAGAATGTTATTGGATCAGAAGATAGTGCAGAACTCGGTGGTTCTCCTATCGATAATATTTCTCTTGATAGTGTAATTCAATATGATTTAAATGTTTCACCACCAGTAAAGTATGATACCGAATTGGTTGTTGAGGATTACGTACATCCTAATAGAAATGAAACTAAAGCAGTATATTTTACAAAAGAGGTTGTTCTTAATAATCCTTCAGACAGATTAGATATGTATCTCAATATTAATAAACCATATGCTGATAGCAACGTGTTAGTATATGCAAGATTCAAAAGATCAGAAGATAACATTGAAGATATCGAGTTTAAAAGAATCGATCCATCTACCCCAATACCAATTAATGATTTTAATGACTATAGTGAAATTCAATATACACGTGATTTCTCATCTGATTCTCCAGCATTACCGCTTTTCACATCGTTCCAAGTTAAAATTGTTTTAGTTTCTAATGATCATGCTCTTGTTCCTACAGTAAAGGATTTTAGAGCAATTGCAACTATCTAAAATGAGATTAACAGTAAAAGAAAATACTGCGCTTGAACGAGATGTCAAGACAAACGCAATATTAAATAGTGATTCTTCTGGATATAAAGCAGCATTATTAAGAAAGAAATATAACAAAAAATTTGCGGAAGAAATTAAAGAACTAAAAGATGAAATATCAGAGTTAAAAGATTTAGTTAAAACACTCATCGTTAAAATGAATAAATAGAGTTATGGCCAGACAAGAACTTTTTATAGACGTATTTGAAACTGATACATTTAACGAATGGAGACTTAAAACTAATTCGATTAAGCTCAATCTTCAGGATGTGTACGACGAGCTTGATGCTTTAGACGATAGAGTTGTATTACTCATCGGAAATCAAACAATCGATGGGGTTAAATCATTCGTTAAAAAATCGATATGGACAAAGGAATATACACAGAATGAAGTAACTCCTATGCTGGAGTTGAAGGTTACAAATTCTACTTTTCCACATTTGCAAAATATTGGCCATAAAGGAACTGGTCCAGCAATTGATTTCTATAATCCAGATACTACTACTGGAGGAAATACTTGGTTAACTTCTCGAATTGCTTCTATTACTGAAAGTAATAATGACATTTTACCAGACGCATCATTAGTATTTTATACTGGAAAAAATGTAGAAGACATCGTTGAAAAGATGCGTATTACATCAAGTGGTAATATTGGTATTGGAACTTCATCACCATTAGAACAATTAAGCATTCAGACTTCTACAAATAATAGTGTCATATCTATACAATCAAAAGATGATAAATATGCGGCTATATCATTTGGTGATAGTAAGAGTAATAAATCTGGCCAAATTCAGTACCATAACATTGATAATTCAATGCGGATCTTTACAGGAGAATACGCTTCAAACAGTTCGGCTGAAAGAGTTCGTATTACTTCGAATGGTAGAGTTGGTGTTGGAACGAGTTCTCCTTCTGAAAAGCTTGACGTAGTTGGAAATCTAAAAACTACTGGTTGGATCGAAGCTGCTAGCGCCAGCGGAGGTGTAGCTCTTACTGTCAATGACGGACATGGAAACGCTGCTGTTACGTTCAATCACAATAGTGGTAAGCCAACGGTTGATGGCTCATCAGGAAGAATTCGATGCGAAGTAGATAATAAGTCAGCTCGTATGAGTTTTCGATTGCTTGATGATGTTAGAGCAAATTCTTCACCATACGACCTCGACGAAATTTTAGCATTAACAACATCTAAAATATCTCTTCTTAAAGATACTGATATCACTGGTAAATTATATACAGGCGGTAAAATAGGTATTCGAGAAATTGATCCAGATTGGGATTTATGTATAGGTAATAAGACAACTGAAGCTGGACACGTAGCACTGCACGCCGATGGTGGAATAATTAGTTTAAGGCCACTTAAAAATACCACTCATGCTTGGATGATTAATGCATATGATTTGCCTGCTGCGGCGATGGGTGTGACATCACGAAAATGGAATTCGGCTAAGAATACTTATGATGACACAACTGTATTAGATTTTTATTCTAATAATAGCGTTGGTGTTAGAAATAAATTGGCTGTTGGTGGATTTACTACTTCAGCGAACGGCGCTCCTTCTAGTATCAAATTTAGTGTAAGAGGTTCATCAGACGATGAGGTATCTGCACAATTCAGAGGTGCTATTCAAGTTAATCAATTTACTACAGCTAGTCGGGCATACGGATTTCTATCAACCAACCAAGGATCAGCAATGGTCGGAGGTAACCTTCGTCTTTTAAATCTTACAGGTGAAGAAAGCAATATTGGTAAAACCGCAACTGTTTGGATTACATGTGATGATCAATATAAACTTTATCACAACAGTACTTTAATTGGAGAGGGTACAAACTGGCAGAATCCGGGGCAACACACCTTTATAGTTACTGGTAATGATCGAATAGGTGTAGAGGCTATCAATACTGGTGGATTGTACGGTTTATGTTACGTAATAATTATTGATGGAAAAGTAGTCTTTGAAACAAATAAGACTGATATTAAAGCATCTGCTGGACCATTCTCAATTGGATGGAATGTGAGCAATAATTTGTTCAACTTCGGTGGTTCTACACCAATAGATGGCACATTCCCACAAATTAAACAGAATCTTATCGCAGCTGTCCCTGGAGGGGATGTTGGATCTGCTGAAGTTATTTGGATGCCTAACGGAACAGAAATTAACCAAACGTATTTTTTCCAAGGTAGATTGCAAGAGGTTATTAATTTAGCATACCAAAAAGGAACAAATCTTAGAGGATCTGCTGCTATTCAATTTATTGAAGGAAGTAATAGCACTGGACAAATTACATTCTTAAGAGCAAATGATACGAATGACGATACTTATATTGTATCAGAGTCGGCTCGATTTGACGAAAATGGTCGTTTAGGTATTGGTGTAGTTAATCCAACTCAAGTACTTGACGTTAATGGAAATATTAAAGGTAATAATGCGCTATTCTTAACAAATGACGGTTATCCACAACTTATTTTATCTGATGCTAATCAACAAACGAAAAGGTTCGGCATTTGGAAAGAAAATACTAATGATCAATTGGCGATTGGTCCTCAATCTATAACTGGTTCTGGAACACCAGCACTAAGAGTTTATCGTAATGCTACGGTAGATATTCTTAAAGGTGGTAAAGTAAATACAGTTTTAAATGATGATAAGGCACTTGTTAATAAAAAATGGGTTGAGGATACAATCTCTACCGCCGGTTTAGTCAATATTGGTGGTTCAGATGTCTTTCAAGCAACTGGAGATATTAGATATTCTAAAGGCACATACAATCTCATTGCGTCTCCTTTAGGAAATTCGATTCCCGAAGTGGGTGCTGGAAATCATTCGCATGGTCGAGGATTTGCTGGTATTTTAACATCCACAAATGATGTCGATGGTGGAGGACTGTTCCTTGAAGTTACAGATGATAATAATGATGAGCATGCATTATCAATTTATAATACAACTCAAGCAGTCAATAAAGAAGTATTTCATGTTAGATCTACAACAGGTGATACATATTCTGCAGGTAATATATATGCACGAGGTGGAATTGGATCAGAAACTAAATTAGTAATTGGTGATAAAGATGAATACTGGTCGGTACAAAAGAGTGGCTCAGAATTACGATTTGTTTATCAAAAAGGAACAACAACTAATACAACGTTAAAGCTTACTTCTTCTGGTCAAATACAATTAGAAAGAGAAGGTAGTTCTGATAAACACCTTGTAACAAAGAAATATGTCGATAATAAGGTAGCTAATGCAACAATAGAGACTACAACTGGTAGTATAACACCTGATAAATTAAGCGCTGGAGCCCCATATTGGGATACAACTCCTATCTTGTACATAGGTCAAAATGACTCTGTAAATGGATCATTATTTGCCTACGGGGGCGGCGCTGGAAATCCAGAAGGTGGTGAAATTAGATTATATACATCAGCTGATCATGATAGCACCTTTGATTTTTATAGATTAGACGCTCATGCAGAGTATTTTAGAATTGGTAGAGCTGGCAAAACAGATTTTATAATAGACAAATATGGTAATATTACATCACCTGGTAATATAACTGCGAAAGCGCCAACATCATCTGTACATTTAGCAACAAAAGGTTATGTTGATACACAAATTAGTTCACAGATTTCATCTGGTATTTTCCAAGCAACTGGGAATATATCATACGAAGAGGGTTCTTTTAATAGAATTGTAGGTCCTACTGGACAATATATACCAAATGGTATAGGAAATCATTCACACGGTACAAGCTTTATTGCTAAACTTGAATCAACTTCAAGCAGTGATGGCGGAGGTTTATTTATTGATATTACAGATAGTAATAATGATGAGCATGCATTATCAATTTATAACACTAATGCGAATATAAACAAAGAGGTATTTCACGTTAGATCTGCAACGGGTGACACATATTCTGCGGGTGATATATATGCACGAGGTGGAATTGGTACTGGTTTGAATTTTATTTTAGGTGCTAGTAATAAAAAATATTGGAGATTTCAAAATAGCAGCGATGATACAAATCTTTCTATTTCTCATATAGATTCGGGTATAACTACGACTGCATTGACGCTTCTTGACAGCGGTCAAGTGAGTCTTAAGAAAGAAGGTACATCAAGTGATCATCTTGTTACTAAAAAATATGTAGACGATAAGGTAGCTGCTGCAACTACAACAAGTGGAAGTTATAAAATTGTATCTGGTGCCAGTTATGTTGGTAGCTATACTAATTTAGTTGGGAGTTGGAATGATACTAAAAATTGGTTTGATGTGTATCCACCATCTGGTTTTACAATGTCGGATTTAGAAGCATTTCTACCTTCTATACATGCCATTCATTTTGCTGGCATCGTGGATGCGAATGACTCAATTAGGTGCCATCATATACTTTTATCAGATAGAATTAGAGTTTACGTACAAAACACTGAACAAAGATCGGTACCGGCTGCCAATTGGATAGCAGTGTGGAATAAATAAATAGAACTATGTATTACGTTTGTATAGAAGATAACCAAGTAACATCAATAGTTGATTATGAACCTAGCGTTCCTAGTTCAATTATTGTTGAAACTATAACTGAAGCTAAATATAAAATTCTTTCTGAAGAAAAGGGTTATTATGATGTAGCTAAAAGAGATGTCGTCAAACATCCAAGTAGATCAATTAAAGACCAAGAAAAGGCTAAAGCTGCTTTAAAATATTTACAATCTACAGATTGGAAAGTATTACGTCATATTCGAGAAACACAGCTAGAAATTCAAACTACTCTTTCAACTAAAGAATATATTGCATTAGAAAAAGAGAGACAAAAACAATCTAAATTGGTTAAATAACCTTATGGCATATTCAAAGATAATTCATACAAAGAGTGAGATAGTAGGAGCTGTTCCCGCTCAAAATAGTTTGTCATATGGTGAAATAGCAATTAACTATTCTGATGGTCATCTATATATTAAAAAATTAGATAATACTATACATAAGGTAGCGTCTTCTGATTTTCCACAACAAATTTCTAAGTTATTAAATGATGTTAGATCTCTTACTACTACAATAAACTTTCTTAATTTGCAGTTCACTGAGGCTGAGGATTTAAATTTTGGTAGATCTAATATTAATACTCCTCGATCACTTAATGCGCTGACTTATGGATTATCTAATGAGATAGGAGTAAGTGCACAAGATAGTTTACTCTTTGGTACATCAAATGTAGCTGCTGCTGAAAAAACAATCGTTTTTGGTAGAAATAATAAAGCTACTGGAGATGATGCTATTGCGATTGGATCTTATATCACAGCTCCTTCAAATGTTGCAGAATTTGGAAAATGGACTAATGATACTACTCGTGGATCTACAATTCGTTGCGGAAGCAATAATGTAGGAATATCATTAAGATCAAAAGATACTTCGTTTAGCGACGGTGGAAATACCGCTGGAGAAGAAGCCGACGATGCTCTTCCTCGAAATATGTATGCTATTCGAAGAAACCAAAATGAAATATTAATTGATGTTAATATTGGTGGATTAATCACAACGTGTTCATTTGGAGAATCAACTAATGATGGAGGTACTTCGGTTGGTTCAGCTATTCAAAATAATCGAAATGATACACTTCCAGTTAATTCTATTCGTAGATTGACACAGCAAGAATATGATGATCTTGTAACTTTCGATCAAATTGATGATTTCACTATCTATATAGTTGATTAACACAAATATCTATTATGGCAGAAAATAAAAAAATAACAGACTTAAATTCCTTAGCTTCTATTGATTTAGAAATGGGTAGTGATTCTTTAGTAATTGTTGATGTATCTGGAAACGAAACAAAGAAAATTACGGCTGAAAATTTAATGTATAAAAGTGTTAAAAGCGACGATGTTAATAATATTGTAAGTCTTACTCGACTCGAATATGAAGCATTAACTCCTGAAAATACAACGTTATATATCATAACAGATTTATAATAAGCTATCATGTTTTTACCCGATATACCAGACATACAACTTGGTTCAACCCAAGTTAATGAAATTAGATTGGGAACCAATTTAGTATGGGCAGCAGAATCAGATCCAAATAAACTATGGGGATTTTATACTCCAAGTGCTGGTACAAAAATATCTGTTAAAGCGAGTTTTAAAGGAATATCAACTATAGATTGGGGTGATGGTAATACTAATCGATTACTTAGTGAAGCAGAATTTCAACACACATATTAATATTATAAATAAATAATAATGAGCACAAGTAAAATTTATATAGGTCAAACATTAGCAATAGATGCGGTCGAAAATATATCGTATACTAAGGCTGAAACAGATCAAAAAATAGCTGATTTAGTCGATTCTGCACCAGAAACATTAGATACTCTAAATGAATTGGCTGCTGCCATAGGAGATGATCCAAGTTTTTTTCAAACCTTTGATACACATGTGAGTGATATTAATAATCCGCATAGTGTTACACCCGCACAACTCAATCTTGATAATGTAGATAATACATCTGATGCTGATAAGCCAATTAGTACAGCAACACAAAATGCTTTAGACACAAAGCCTTCAAGCTCAGATTTTGATAATATCGTAAAAATTACACAGGGTGATTATGATCTTATCACACCCGATCCTAATACACTTTATATTATAACTCTTTAAAATCATGCCATCAATTTCATTAACAAATCCCGCTAATATAACAGAATTAGAATTCACTTCTATTAGTACTGAAAGACTCGGAGGTACAGTAGATGTTTCCTCCTTTGTGAATTTACAAGATTTTGTTATTGGTGATCATAATCTAACAGAAGTAGAAGGTTATGCAAATAATCCTAATATACAAGAAATACGGATAAACGGAAATAAACTATCTACTCCGCTTCCATCTCTTACTGAGATGTCTAGCCTACAAAGATTTTATGTCAATGGTAATGAGATCATAGGTTCATTTCCAGATATAACTGGATTAAGTTACTTAATAGTTTTTAATATTGGCAATAATCAAATGAGCGGTACTCTTCCTTCAGATTTGAGTACATTAGGATTAACACGTTTGGATCGTTTTAACGTATATGATAATAACTTTAGCGGTACTCTTCCAAGTTTTAGTGGTACAACGGTTCAGAGAGTTTTATGTAATAATAATAACTTTAGTGATTTTACTGGTGGAGTTCCTATCGATTTATATGTATTTGAAGCATATAATAATAACTTAACACAGACTGCAGTAGATAATATTCTTCAAGCCTTTGTCGATGCTAATAGAACTACTAATATGAGCGGTGCCATAATAAACTTGAGTGGTACTGGAAATGCAGCTCCATCATCACAAGCAAATGTCATTACTCTCGAGGGTAGAGGATGGACAGTAACAACTAATTAATATTATGGCTATACAAAAAATAACAAATGTAAGTAATACTGAAACCACACAAGAGCAGTGGTGGATAACATACAATGATGAAACTAAGATCATATTACAGGGTCCATTTCAATGTAGCGGCCGCACGTCATCACCACATATAATGGTCATTGCTGATACAGAAGAAGAACTTCTAACATATATTGAAGAAAATAATTTAACGATTCCGAGTGAGGAATACTAATAATTATGATTCTATATGATGCAGTTAATATAAAGGCTGGTTCTGAGCAGGTTATCGAAATTCGAGTAGGTGCTGAATTAGTATGGACTGCTGGTTTTTGGTCTTTTGATATACCTATAGGTGGAGAGGAAATACAGTTTAATCTTATATTTTCTGGAGAGGTTAATGCTATTTGGGGCGATGGCGATATAGATGTATTAACTAGCGGGGTACCTATTAATCATATTTATGATGCTCGATTGACAACTATCACGCAACTAGGATTAGACATCGATGGTGAAGCTGCATATGATTATAGCGGTCATAGCGTCAGTATGAATGATGCCGGTGATCGTATTGTAATTGGAGCTATACAAAATGATGATAATGGCAATCATTCTGGTCATACACGGATTTTTGAATGGAGGCAATATACATCAAATGATGTAGGTCTGTATCATTATGAGTCTAGATTACAAAATGGTACACAATCTTTACCATTAATAATCACTGAAGACTTTATTACTGTTCCAGTTGTTGGTGATTATTATTGGATACAATTAGGATTAGATATTGACGGCGAAGCTGTTGAGGATCAAAGTGGTTATAGTGTTAGTATGAATTCTGAAGGTAATCGTATTGCAATTGGTGCACCACAGAATTATACATATTTTGGTCATACAAAAATTTATGAATACAATGTTAGTACTCAAGCTTGGGATCAATTAGGCGATAACATTGATGGTGAAGTTGCGGATGATCGAAGTGGTTATAGTGTTAGTATAAATGCTACAGGTGATCGTATTGTAATTGGTGCACCAGGGAGTAATGGTAATATTGGTAGTAATTCTGGTCTTGCACGAATTTATGAATATAATGGTACTAACTGGGAACAATTAGGCCAAGACATTTTTGGTGAAGCTATTTTTGATCAAAGTGGTTATAGTGTTAATATGAATTCTGAAGGTAATCGTATTGCAATTGGAGCTATAGGTAATAACAGTAATACTGGTCATACACGAATTTATGAATATGATGGTGCTAATTGGACACAATTAGGCCAGAACATTAATGGTGAAGCTGGCGTAGATGGTAGTAGTTGGAGTGTAAGCATGAATTCTACTGGAAATCGTGTTGCGATTGGAGCTGTATTTAACGATGGTATTAATGGTGCTGATTCTGGTCATACACGAATTTATGAATACAATGTTAGTACTCAAGCTTGGGATCAATTAGGCGATGACATTGATGGTGAAGCTGCTTATGATCTAAGCGGTTTTAGTGTTAGTATGAATGCTGCTGGTAATCAAGTTGCAATTGGAGCTGTATGGAATGATGGTAATGGTTTTTATTCTGGTCATACTCGAATCTATGAATACGATGTTAGTACTCAAGCTTGGACACAATTAGGATCAGATATCGACGGTGAAGCTGCTGAGGATGAAAGCGGTTGTAGCGTTAGTATGAATTCTACTGGAAATCGTGTTGCAATTGGTGCGCGGTATAATGATGGTAATGGTTCTAGTTCTGGTCATACAAGAATCTATAAATTGGATAGTAATTATTAATATAAATAGATATTATGGCTAAACCAAATACACGACAATCATTAATCGATTATGCTTTGCGAGCTTTAGGTTCTCCTGTAATTGAGATAAACGTTGATGATACACAGTTAGAAGATCGACTAGATGAGGCCTTACAATTTTATCAAGAGTATCATTCTGATTCAATTGTAAGAAACTATCGTAAGCATCTAGTTACTGCCGATGATGTGACGAACGGCTATGTCACTCTTCCTGATTCGATGATTTTTGTTAATAGCGTTTGGCCAATTATGGCTAGTACCTCTCAAACAGGTATGTTTTCAATTGAATACCAAATGCATTTAAATGATCTTTATAATTTACGCCATCCAGGCGTTCTCATTGATTATGAAATGACCAAACAGTATATGTCTCTTATTGATCTTAAGATCAACGGGATGAGTCAACGAAGTACATTTTCACGCCATCAAAATAGAATATATATAGAAGGTAATGACTTAGAAGAAGGAATTTATATCATTGTTGAGGGTCATGAAATTTTAGATCCTGATACATATACTGATATTTACAATGATATGCTTTTAAAGAAATATCTTATTGCTCTTATTAAACGCCAATGGGGATTAAATCTTATTAAGTTTGAAGGAATGCAATTACCGGGAGGAGTAACACTCAATGGTCGACAAATTTATGATGATGCAGTTCAAGATATTGAAAAGATCGAAGAAACGATGCAACTAACTTATGAAAAACCAACTGACTTTTTTGTTGGATAATGTATTATGCCAAGAAATCCATATTTTTCTCATGGAACTCAAAGTGAGCAAGACCTCTATGAAGATATTATTATAGAGAGTCTTCGTATATATGGTCATGACTGCTATTATATACCAAGAACAATTGTTAATAAAGATTCTGTCTTTAATGAAGATTTATTAAGCAAGTTTGGTGAAGCATACGTAATTGAAATGTATGTTGATAGTGTTGATGGTTATGAGGGTGATGGGAATCTATTAAGCAAATTTGGATTAGAAGTTAGAAATCAAATTAGTTTTGTACTTTCTCGTAAAAGATGGTATGATTTGATCGGTAGATTTGGTAATGACCCGAATGATCTTATTCGTCCAAATGAAGGTGATTTAATTTACTTACCTCTTGTCAAAGGTTTATTTGAAATTAGATATGTTGATGGTGATACACCATTTTATCAATTGCAAAATATGCCTACGTATAAACTTACGTGTGAGCTATTCGAATACGGCAATGAAGCGATTGATACTGGTATAGAAGAAATTGATTCTTTCGAAACAAATTTTGCCACTCGTACGACTCTTACTCTTGGATCTGGAACGGGTTCGTTTATTATTGGAGAAGATATTACACAAACGATTTCTGCGAGTCCAGAGATTATAATATCAGGAGAAATCGCTGAAGTAAGAAATAACGAAGTTGATGTAGTTGGCATTGAATCGAATAATGGTAGTAATATATCGTTTAGTATTACAGATGGTAATGTAGGAAATTTAATTGGAAGTCTATCACAAGCAACTTATCCTATCACATTAAAAGATTCGTTTACTCCAATTGATACAAATGATGCATTTGCTGACAACGAAGTATTTGAGACAATTGGAAACAACTTTATAGATTTTACTGAAATTAATCCATTTGGAGAAGTAGATATTACATAATATGTTAGACGGTATACATTTTTATAATCAGACGTTAAAAAAGTCTGTAGCAGTATTCGGAACTATTTTTAATAATATTAAAATTGTTCGTGCTGGTACAAGTGAAGTCCGGGTGCCTTTAGCGTATGGTCCAAGAAGTAAATTTTTATCGAGAATAGAACAAGATTCTGATCTTGAAGATCAAAAATTGGCTCTTAAACTTCCAAGGATGAGTTTTGAAATTACTTCAATTGAGAGAGATTCGGCTTCAGCTTTAAATAAGAGTAACGTTAAACTCTTTGACATAAATAATACTGAATTAAGTAAAGGAGTATTACGTCAATCTGTTCCATATACTCTTGGAATACAATTAAGTATTCTTTCAAAAACTCAGGATGAAGCACTTCAAATATTTGAACAAATTCTTCCAACCTTTGTTCCAGAATATACTGTTGCAATTAAAGATATGGATGGTAAAGGAAATTCTGTAGATGTTCCAATCACACTTATTGGAACATCTATCAATGATGATTATGAAGGAGATTTTATAGCTAGACGTACTATAATATACACTCTTGACTTTGAAATGAAAGTTAGATTTACTGGACGCGTTGTTAGTAAACCAGTTATTCGAGTTGTTACAGCAGATCTTTATAATGATTCAACATTAGAATCTGTCATTGAACCTATTGATAGAGTTAAAACTGAATTAGGTTCTGATACTGATACTCGTGATGATTTTACTACAAATACGACATTTGGGTTTGATGATGAAAACTAAAAAAGATATTATAACTGCGCTTGAAATAAATCTTCCACAACAACTTAAAAAGATAAAAACTGAGGTGGCTCAGACAGAAATTGTTGCAGATACAGAAGAAGATTATGTTTATTCAAGAGATAAGATTAAAGAGCTAATCGCTAAGGCAGAAGAAGCTATTGATAATATGATGGCTCTAGCAAGTGAAACTGAACATCCACGCGCATTCGAAGTTCTTGCTGGTATGTTTAAGACAACAACCGATATGATAGATCAGCTTATTACTTTACAGAAGAAAAGAAAAGAGTTAACGCAATCAGAAGAACAAAAAGCTGGAGCTTCTGGTAACACTACAAATAATGCGATCTTTGTTGGTTCTACTACTGAACTACAAAAGTTTTTGAGTAAGAATAACAATGGTATTAGCTAATAGTGAATCGGGATATTTAGGAAATCCTCTCGTTAAACGCGATGGTATTAATCAAAACTTCACACAAGAGGAAGTTTCTGAATATGTAAAGTGTATGAAAGATCCAATATACTTTGCGGAAAAGTATATTAAGGTTATATCTCTTGATTCTGGTTTGGTGTCCTTCAAACCATATGAATATCAAGAGAGGATGTTTAAACATTTTAATGAGAATAGATTCTCTATTGTTCTTGCTTGTCGTCAATCTGGTAAATCTATTAGTACTGTTATTTACATTTTATGGTATGCTATATTTCATCCCGAAAAAACAATTGCTATTTTAGCTAATAAGGGAGCAACTGCAAGAGAGATGCTATCTCGTGTTACATTGGCACTTGAGAATCTTCCGTTTTTTCTCCAACCTGGATGTAAGGCTTTAAATAAAGGTAATATTACATTTGCCAATAACACAAAGATTATAGCAGCTGCAACATCAGGATCATCGATTCGTGGTCTATCTGTTAATCTTCTATTCCTCGATGAGTTTGCTTTTGTTGAAAATGCAGCACAATTCTATACTTCTACATATCCTGTTGTTTCAGCTGGTAAAGAAACGAAAGTTATTATTACATCTACTGCCAATGGAGTTGGCAATATCTTTCATCGTTTATATGAAGGTGCGGTTCAAAATACAAATGAGTTTAAGGCATTTAGAGTTGATTGGTGGGATGTTCCTGGACGAGATGAAGAATGGAAAAGACAAACGGTATCAAATACATCTGAATTACAGTTTGAACAAGAATTTGGCAACTCATTTCACGGAACATCAAATACTCTTATATCATCAAATACATTATTAGAATTAAAAGCACAAGCTCCAATAGATATTCGAAATGATGTATATATTTATGAACGACCTAAAAAGGATCATCGGTATATTATGACTGTTGATGTTTCAAAGGGAAGAGGGCAAGATTATTCTACATTTAACATCATAAAAATGACTGAAGATGGGTTTTCTCAAGTCTGTACATATAGAAATAATCTAATATCTCCAATGCTTTTTCCAGATATTATTGTTAAGATGGCGTCGTTATATAATGATGCTGTTGTAATAATTGAAAATAATGATGCTGGACAGGTTGTATGTAATCATGTTTATTATGATTATGAGTATGAAAATACATTTGTATCTTCATCGATCAAATCTGATGGCATTGGAGTAATGATGACAAAAAGAGTGAAAAGAATAGGATGCTCAAATTTAAAAGATATTTTAGAACTTAAAAAATTAAAAATAGTTGATAGAACGACTATTGATGAGCTGTCAACATTTGAAGTAAAAGGAGGAAGTTATTCAGCTTCTATTGGAAATCACGATGATTTAGTCATGAACTTAGTGTTATTTGCTTGGTTTATCTCTTCTGATGCATTTGGTGATTTATCTGATCGCGATTTAAAATCATTGTTGTATGAAGATAGAATAAAACAAATGGAAGAGGATGTTACTCCTGTAGGCTTTATCGATGAAAAACCCACAACTGACAGCACACAAATATATGATGATATGATTAATCATATGAATGCATGGAAAAATCTCTAAATATCGATTAGTATAAATAGAAATCTAAACGATTTGATATATATCTTATTATGCATCTTATTATTCAACTAAACTAACTGAAAGGAAAAACAACATGGGTTTTCAAGTATCACCTGGAGTCGAGGTTAAAGAAATCGACTTAACTAATGTAATACCTGCAGTATCTACCTCTATTGGTGGATATTCTGGATATTTTCGTTGGGGTCCGGTAAATGAAATTGGTCTCGTAGGTTCTGAAAAAGAACTTGCAGCTAAATTCGGCACACCAGACGCCGCACACACACAATCTTTCTTGACTGCAGCTTCATTCTTGAAGTATGGCAACGCATTGAAGGTTGTTCGAGCTGGAGACGATAACATGCTTAATGCTGTTGCAGGTATCCATGAAGTATTAAATGGTGGCATCGAGGGTATTGAGATTGTATCAACTCCTACTGAATTTACAGATGTAGATGGAACAGAAACTCTTAGTATCGTTGAAACTGATGGTACTGGTTCTGGTGCAACAATTGAGCCAAGATATGATGTAGATACAGCAACTGGTTCAAATACTGGTTATCAATTAACTGAAATTGATCCATCTACTTTATCAACTGGCACTTATACTATTACAGTACAAGGTGAAGAGGTAACATTTGATGTAGATTCTTCTGCTTCACCAACAACAGTTGATGTTTCAGATCTTCAAATTTATGTTCCTAATAATCCTAATGGCACAACAGTCAATGTTATTGACACAAACGTATCTCCAAATGTACCTGTTGATGTAACATTGACTGGTGCAGCTGTTACTATTACTTCAAGTGTAGCAGGTGCTTCACCTCTTGGAACTCTTATTGATGGAGACGTAATTACCGTTTACACAACAAGTGGCGATGATACTTCTCCTTCTTTTACAGTTAGCGTAACGAATAATGCTGGTACACCAGAATATGCTATTGCATCTGGTGTAGCTGATGTAACAGGTTTCGATGTTTTTCCAGCATCGACGACTGGTCTTAAAGCATATGACTCAGCTGGTAATATCATTAATGGTCTTTTCTTTGATGCTACATATGATATCGCAGCAATTGTTTCCACAGCAGATGGTTCTGGTTACGTAATTGCTAATACTACTGTTGGTATTGATTCTGGTACAGGTGTTGTTGAGCTTGATGCCGCTAACTTTACTTTTGATGAGCAAGAAACTGAGTTTAGCTCAGCATACAAAATCTCAAATGAAGAAGAGTTTGAAAGCGTTTATCCACCTGCTAGTACCGCTGTTCTTCCTGGTTTGCTTTTTGCTAGATATCCAGGTGAAGTTGGCAATTCTCTTGCAGCATACGTAATTGACGCAGCTTCTTGGACTAATACTCCTGATTCAATCAAAGGACAGTTTGATGCAGCTCCTGAAGGCGATGAAGTTCATGTTTTCGTATACGACGCAAATGGAGAAATTACTGGAGTAGCTGGTCAAGAACTCGAAAAATGGGCATTCCTTCAAACAACTGCTGGTGCAAGAAAAGATGATGGTTCAAATAATAACTATCAAGATGTAGTAAATGAAAATTCAAATTACATCTATATTGCTCGATCAACTATTGGTAGTGCTACAGCATACACATTCAGTGGCGGTATTGATGTTGCAACTCCTGGAGTTGCCGTTCCTAGTGATATTCAAGCTGGTTTAGAAGTACTTTCTGATCCAGAATTAGTTGATGTGAATCTACTTTTTGCACAAGTTGATGCAACTGGTAATACTATCGCTAATACATTGATGACTATTGCATCAACACGTAAAGATGCAGTAGCATTTGTTTCACCACCAATTTCTGCTTCTACTGGTAATAGTAAACAAGCTGATGTTATAGCAGCATTTGGTGGATTACCAAGAGGAAAAGAAGGTTCATATGGCGTATTCGATTCGACTGCATTATACGTATACAATAAGTATGCTGATAATTACGTTTGGATTCCTGCTTCTGGTCATATGGCTGGTCTTTGTGCTAAGACAGATGATCTTGCAGAGCCTTGGTTCTCACCTGCTGGTTACAATCGTGGAAGCCTATTAGGTGTTACTAAACTTGCGTTTAACCCTAAACAAGGTGAAAGAGACGAACTCTATAAAGCTGGTGTTAATCCAATCGTATCATTCCCTGGACAAGGTATCTTGCTCTTCGGTGATAAGACTGCTCAAGCAAAGCCAAGTGCTTTCGACCGTATCAACGTTCGTAGATTGTTCATCGTTCTTGAAAAGGCGATTGCAACAGCTGCCAAGTATCAATTGTTCGAATTGAATGATGAATTCACTCGCGCGATGTTCAGAAATATGACAGAGCCTTTCCTTCGGGATGTTAAAGGTCGTCGTGGTATTACTGACTTCTTGGTTGTGTGTGATGAAACCAATAACACAGGTGAAGTGATTGACACTAACCGTTTTGTTGCTGACATCTATATTAAACCAGCTCGTTCAATTAACTTCATTACGCTTAACTTCATTGCTACTCGTACGGGGGTTGATTTCTCTGAAATCGTTGGCAAATAATTATAAATAACAAAGAAAGGAAATAACTATTATGGCTAACGTAGATGAATTTAAAGCACGACTTATCGGAGGTGGCGCACGCGCTAATCTCTTTAAAGTTATTATTAATAATCCACCGATTGGAGCTGGATTGAACACAGAACTACTATCATTCACATGTAAAGGAGCTCAGCTTCCTGGAAGTGTTGTTGCACAAATTGATGTACCATTTCGTGGTCGCCAATTAAAGGTTGCAGGTGATCGTACGTTTGAAAATTGGACAATTACTGCATTCAATGAAGATGCTCAAGATGTACGTAGTGCATTCGAAAGCTGGATGAATAGCATTAATGAGCATGTTAATAATGTAGGTGTTAAAAACCCGCGTGATTATCAAGCTGATCTTATTGTTCAGCAGCTCGATCGTCAAGAAAATGTAACTAAATCATATGATATTCGTGGAGCATTTCCAGTGAATATTGGAGCTATTGATTTGAGTTACGACACAAATGACGCTATTGAAGAATTCACTGTTGAGTTTGCTTATCAGTACTGGGAGTCCAGAACTACAAGCTAACTTATAAGAATTAATGAACTATCCCGCTAAGGCATAAAAACCTTAGCGGGATTTTTATTATAAATAAGTTATATGGAACTATTTGGATATCAGATTACTAAAAGGGTTTCTTCGAAAGAGGATAAAAAAGAAAAAGATGTAATATCATTTGCTCCAAAACCCGAAGACGATGGAGTATCAGCAACAGTTGCAGCTGGTGGATATTATGGTCAATATATTGATTTAGATGGTACTGCATCATCTAATGATAGAGATCTGGTAATTAAATATAGAGAAGCAGCTCAACAGCCAGAATGTGATTCGGCTGTTAGTGATATTGTTGATGCTGCAATTGCCTCGGCTACTAACGGTGCTCCAGCACAAATAATTCTTAATGAATTAGATCAACCAGATAGTATTAAAAAGAAAATTTCTGAGGAATTTGATAACATACTATCGCTTTATAAATTTAATAAAAATGGAGAAACCATGTTTCGTAAATGGTATGTGGATGGACGCATATATTTCCATGTTATTATCGACGAAAAAAATCCTAAAAAAGGTATTGTAGAATTACGACCAATTGAATCTCTCTTTATGAAGAAAGTAAAGGAGGTTAAAAAGGTAACAGATTCAAAAACAAATATAACAACACAGAAAATAGTTAATGAATATTATGTATATTCAGAGGATTATAGTGGATCTGGAGCAGGTGTTGTAGGAAGTGGAAATCAAAATACTTCTATATCTGGAGTAAAGATTTCAAGAGAAGCTATTATTAATGTTACATCTGGTCTTTTAGATGCTACTCAAAAGAGAGTTGTGTCATATTTGCATAAAGCTTTAAAGCCAGTTAATCAGCTTCGAATGATGGAAGATTCATTGGTGATGTATCGATATTCACGAGCACCAGAAAGAAGAATCTTTTATATTGACGTTGGCAATTTGCCAAAAGGTAAGGCTGAAGAATACGTTCAAGGTATTATGAATAAGTATCGTAATAAACTTGTTTACGATGCTCAAACTGGTGATATTAAAGATGATCGTAGACATATGTCTATGTTAGAAGATTTTTGGCTTCCACGTAGAGAAGGTGGAAGAGGTACAGAAATTACTACCCTTCCAGGTGGAGAAAACTTAGGACAAATTGATGATATTCTGTTTTTCCAAAAGAAACTATATAAAACTCTTAATGTTCCGATCTCTCGTCTAGAAGCAGATGATTCATTTAACCTTGGTAGAGCTTCTGAAATTTCAAGAGATGAGGTAAAATTCCAGAAGTTTGTAGATCGTATTCGTAAGAAGTTTTCTAACATTTTGATTGAAGCTCTTCGTATACAACTTATTTTAAAAGGTGTTATTAGTGAATCTGATTGGGAAGAAATTGTAGAAAATATTTCTATTGATTTTATAGAAGATAACTACTTTTCTGAACTAAAAGAAAACGAAATATTAAAAGAACGAATTGATATGCTTGGTACTTTAAATGAGTACGTTGGTAAATTCTATTCTACTAAGTGGATTCGTAATAATATTCTAAGACAATCAGATGATGATATCGAAAGAATTGATAAAGAAATCGCAGATGAAGGTTCTGACACAGAAGGTGAAGAAGGAGAAGGAGAAGGAGATTTAGATTCAGAAGAAATTTAACCCTCAAAGTATTAATTATTATAAATAGAATTATGAAAAATACCGAACAATTATTTAACGCGCTTATTTCTAATGATGAAGCGCAAATTCAAGATTTTACAAGTGCAGCTTTAGATGAAAAACTTAGATTAGCATTTGATATTCGTAAGGTTGGTCTTACTGCAAATATTTTTAATAAAACGGTAAGTGAATCTTCTGATATTGACGAAAATTACGAAAAAGCACTGAGGGTGAAAAAGGCTATTAGTAATACTAAAACTTCTATTAAAGCTAAACAAGATACTTTGACTTCATATCAACAGTCGCCTAAGGCTAATACACCTGAATATAGAGAAAAGATTGCAAAGGTTAAGGAGGTACTTTTAGATTTGAGAGCTCAATTGCAGAATCAAGAAGCATATTTACGAAAAGTACAAGCTGAAAAATAATGAAAGACTTAATCAACGCTTCTTATAAGGTATTAATCGGTGCTAATATATCCGAAACGGTTGAACTTGATGAAGCTTTCGCTTCTGTTCAGGTAATTGATCCAATCGATGCAGCAAATGGTTTGAAAAAAGCCGGTGTTCGTTCAGCACGTCCTAGTAAAAAGATTGATGATGAAGTTGAATTTGACCTAAAGGATAAGAAAAAAGCTGTTGCGTGGATGCTTAAACATGGCTTTGATAAAGAGGATATGGAAGACGTATATCCTGAGTTATTCGAATCAAATGATCTTGATGAAGCTAAATTAGAGAAGCCTAAAGGTACCCCACTTGAGATTCAGAATCAATTAGGTACAATGATTGTAAAAGCGAAAACCATTAAAGGTATTTCAGATGATGAATATATGTCATGGT